>Ga0194063_10000757_pt1 | contig 22623 bp, 22 predicted proteins | sample SepL3720m_MetaG_FD_155459 | JGI IMG/M metagenome (GOLD analysis project Ga0194063, IMG submission 155459) | Anoxic zone freshwater microbial communities from boreal shield lake in IISD Experimental Lakes Area, Ontario, Canada - Sep2016-L373-20m | ecosystem: Environmental > Aquatic > Freshwater...
CCGACGTCCCCGCAGGAGCGCTGGTCCTCGTGGCCTGCTCGGGCGGTCCGGACTCGCTTGCACTGGCAGCGGCGACAGCGTGGGTGGGTGCGCAGCACGGGTTCGGCACGCTGGCCGTCATCGTCGACCACGGACTGCAGGAGGCGTCCGCGTCCGTCGCGGAGTGGGCGGCTCGCACCTGCCGAGCGCTCGGCGTCGACGAGGCCACGGTGCTGCGGGCCGTCGTCGGCACTGACGGCGGGCCTGAGGCCGCAGCCCGCTCGGCCAGGTACGCCGCGCTGGAGTCCGTCGCCGTCGAGCGCGACGCTGCGACGGTGCTGCTCGGGCACACGCGCGAGGACCAGGCCGAGACCGTGCTCCTGCGGCTGGCGCGCGGGTCGGGTGCGCGCTCGCTGTCGGGCATGCGCGAGCGCAGCGGCCCGTGGCGTCGACCGTTCCTGTCACTGTCGCGCGCCGACGTGCAGGCCGTGGCCGCGGAGGTGCTCGAACCCCTGGGGGAGCGCCCGTGGAGCGACCCGCACAACGACGATCCGGCGTACGCGCGGGTACGCGTGCGGGTACTGCTCGACGACCTCGTCCAGGCGATCGGCCCGGGCGCCGTGCTCGGCTTGAGTCGATCGGCCGAACTACTGCGCGACGATGCCGACGCGCTCGACGACTGGGCGTCCCGCGAGGGCGAGCGGCTGGTGTCGGCGGACGACGGGGCGCTGGTGGCGGACTGCGAGGCGCTGACGGCGCTGCCGCGGGCGGTCCGCACCCGCCTCATCAGACGGATGTGCGTGGCGGCCGGGAGCCTGCCCGACCAGCTCACCGCGGATCACGTGCGGCGGGTGGAGGAGTTCGCCACGGAGTGGAGCGGGCAGGGCGCGGCCAGTCTCCCGTGCGGTGTCATCGCCGAGCGTTCATATGGGAGGCTGTGGGTACGTTCGGCCCGGGCCAGCCGCAACACTGATACCCAGACGGAGTGACGAGTGGATCCTCAGGACATCAGTAGCGAACTCCAGCACGTCCTCCTCACCGAGGAGCAGATCCACGAACGCCTCCGCGAACTCGCGGCCCAGATCGACTCGGACTACGAGGGCAAGGACCTCCTGCTCGTCGGCGTCCTCAAGGGCGCCGTCATGGTGATGGCCGATCTCGCACGCTGCCTGCACCGCACGGTCGACATGGACTGGATGGCCGTTTCGTCCTACGGCTCGGGCACGACCTCCAGCGGCGTCGTCCGGATCCTCAAGGACCTCGACGGCGACCTCGGCGGTCGCAACGTCATCGTCGTCGAGGACATCCTCGACTCCGGCCTGACCCTGTCGTGGCTGCTGAAGAACCTCACCTCCCGCAACCCGGAGTCGGTCGAGGTCTTCACGCTCCTGCGTAAGCCGGACGCCATGAAGGTCAACGTGGCCCCCCGCTACATCGGCTTCGACATCCCGAACGAGTTCGTCGTCGGCTACGGCCTGGACTACGCCCAGCGCTACCGGAATCTGCGCTGCGTCGGCACGTTGGCCCCGCACGTGTACGGCGGCTGACGGGCCACGGGACTCGGTCGCACCGATGAGCCGTCACGTCCAGGTCACCTTCGACGCCCACGATCCTCGGGCCCTCTCGACCTTCTGGCGTGATGTGCTGGGCTACGTCCATCCTGGTCCGCCTGGATTCGCCGTCGCCGAAGGCGTAGATCCGCTCGACGCGTGGGACGAATTCCTCGCCCGGGTAGGGGTTCCTGTCGAGCAGCGCAATACGCGCTCGGCCATCGAGGACCCGGAGGGGCACGGCCCGCGGTTGTTCTTCCAGCAGGTGCCCGAGGACAAGGTGACCAAGAACCGGGTCCACCTGGACGTACGCGCCGCCCCGGGGCTGCGGGGCGAGGAGCGGATGGCGGCATTGGAGGCGGAGTGCAGGCGGCTTGTCGCGCTGGGAGCCTCCCGGATCCGTCGGGACGAGCCAGCTCCGCCGATGAGCGCGGGCCTGATCGTTATGGCCGATCCAGAAGGCAACGAGTTCTGCCTGGACTGACCCCAGTCGGCCTTACGCGAGGGGCGTAATCGTGAACAAGTGCGCGCGGTCGTGGGCCTTTTCCCCTCGTAGTACCGTGATGCGGTGGACCTGAAGAAAATCCTGCGCGGCCCGATCTTCTGGATCGCCCTGGCCGTGCTCCTCGTGCTGATCGGCTCGAGCTTCCTCTCGGGCATCGGCGCGCCCACTCAGGTCGACACCAGTGAGGCCATCGCCGACATCCAGAGCAGCAAGGTCGACACGGCCACCATCGTCGACCGCGACCAGGTCATCGACCTCACGCTGAAGGACGGCTCCAAGGCTCGCGCCCAGTACGTGCAGGGGCAGGGGGTCAACCTCCAGGAGCAGCTCCAGGCCAAGGCCGATGCCGGCCAGCTGCCGGGCGGCTACAACGTGGTCGTTCCCACCGAGAGTGTCCTCGTCTCGCTGCTCGTCTCGCTCCTGCCCGTTGCGCTGATCGTGCTCCTCTTCTTCTTCCTCATGAGCCAGATGCAAGGCGGCGGCTCCAAGGTCATGCAGTTCGGCAAGTCCAAGGCGAAGATGGTCAGCAAGGACATGCCGCAGACCACGTTCGCCGACGTCGCCGGCGCCGATGAGGCCGTCGAGGAACTGCAGGAGATCAAGGACTTCCTCGCCGACCCCGCCAGGTTCCAGGCGGTGGGCGCGAAGATCCCCAAGGGCGTGCTCCTGTACGGCCCGCCCGGCACCGGCAAGACGCTGCTCGCCCGCGCGGTCGCCGGCGAGGCAGGCGTCCCGTTCTACTCGATCTCCGGATCGGACTTCGTCGAGATGTTTGTCGGCGTCGGCGCCAGTCGCGTCCGCGACCTGTTCCAGCAGGCCAAGGAGAACGCGCCGGCGATCATCTTCATCGACGAGATCGACGCGGTCGGCCGCCATCGCGGTGCCGGCCTCGGCGGCGGTCACGACGAGCGCGAGCAGACGCTCAACCAGATGCTCGTCGAGATGGACGGCTTCGACGTCAACGCCAACGTCATCCTCATCGCGGCCACCAACCGCCCCGACATCCTCGACCCGGCGCTCCTGCGCCCGGGCCGCTTCGACCGCCAGATCGCCGTCGAGCGCCCCGACCTGCTCGGCCGCTTCGCGATCCTCAAGGTGCACGCCAACGGCAAGCCGATGGCCCCCGAGGTCGACCTCCTGGCCGTCGCGCGTCGCACTCCCGGCTTCACCGGCGCGGACCTGGCGAACGTCCTCAACGAGGCGGCGCTGCTCACGGCCCGCGGCGACAGCCAGGTGATCGACGACATCGCACTTGACGAGGCGATCGACCGCGTCATCGCCGGACCGCAGAAGCGCACGCGCGTCATGGACGACCACGAGAAGAAGATCACCGCGTACCACGAGGCCGGTCACGCACTTGTCGCTGCGGCGCTGCCGGGCAACGACCCGGTCCACAAGATCACGATCATGCCCCGCGGTCGCGCACTTGGCTACACGATGGTGCTGCCCGACCAGGACAAGTACTCCACCACCCGCAGCGAGATGCTCAACCAGCTGGCCTACATGCTTGGCGGTCGCGCTGCGGAGGAGCTGATCTTCCACGACCCCACCACCGGCGCATCGAACGACATCGAGAAGGCCACGGCGGTCGCCCGCGCAATGGTCACCCAGTACGGCATGACCGAACGTCTCGGTGCGATCCGCTATGGCCAGGAGCAGAACGAGGTCTTCCTCGGCCGCGACATGGGCCACATCCGTGACTACTCCGAAGAGGTCGCCGCGGCGATCGACGAGGAGGTGCGTGCCTTCATCGAGGCCGCGCATCAGGAGGCGTACGACCTGCTCGTCGCCAATCGCGACATCCTCGACGCGATGGTGCTGGCGCTGCTCGAGCGCGAGACGCTCGACAAGTCCGAGATCGAGGAGATCTTCGCCGAGCTCCAGCTGCGCGAGGTTCGTCCGGCCTGGACCGGCTCTGCCCGGCGCCGTCCCGACGAGCGGGGCCCGGTGCTCACGCCGTCGGAGTCCGCGGCCCTCAACGGCCACGGCTCGTCGAACGGCCACGGCTCGTCGAACGGCCATGCTGGCTATGACGACTCACAGCCGAGCGATGCCGCTGAGGTGAGTGGGCAGGCATGAGCGGAGTGGACCCCGTCTCGCTGCCTGAGGATCGACCCCTCCGTCCGTTCGACTTCGAGGCTGCGCAGAAGGCAGTCCACGACCTGCTCGTCGCCGTCGGCGAGGATCCTGACCGCGAGGGCCTGTCCGAGACTCCGGCCCGCGTCGCGCGCGCCTACGAGGAGATCTTCCGCGGCCTGCGCATGACTGCTGACGAGGTGCTCACCACCACGTTCGACATCGGCCACGACGAGATGGTCCTGGTCAAGGACATCGAGCTGTACAGCACGTGCGAGCACCATCTCGTGCCGTTCCACGGGGTCGCCCACATCGGTTACATCCCCAACGAGAACGGCAGCATCACCGGCCTGTCCAAGCTGGCGCGGCTCGTCGATGTGTTCGCCAAGCGACCGCAGGTGCAGGAGCGGCTCACCACGCAGGTCGCCGACTCGCTCGTGCGGATCCTTCAGCCGCGCGGCGCGATCGTCGTGATGGAGGCCGAGCACCTGTGCATGTCGATGCGCGGCGTGCGCAAGCCGGGCGCCAAGACGGTGACGAGCGCGGTGCGCGGCTGCCTGCGCGAGCCGGCCACGCGCGCGGAGGCGATGTCGCTCATCCTGGGTCGATGATCTCCCGGCCTCAGGGACTGCCTGTCGGTCTTGCTGGGCTGGAACGCACCGTCGTCATGGGCGTCCTCAACGTCACGCCCGACTCGTTCTCCGACGGCGGGCACTTCCTTGCCGCCGACGCCGCCGTCAAGCACGGGCTCTCCATGTTCGAGCAGGGCGCCGACATCGTCGACGTGGGCGGGGAGTCCACCCGGCCGGGAGCGGTCCGCGTGACTGCCGACGAGGAGCTCGCGCGTGTGCTGCCCGTGGTCGCCGGACTCGTCGCCGCGGGCGTGCCGGTCAGCATCGACACCATGCGCGCCACCACTGCCCGTGCCTGTGTCGAGGCGGGTGCCTGCGTCGTCAACGATGTCAGCGGCGGCCAGGCCGACTCCGACATGTACGCGACGGCCGCCGCACTGGGCGTGCCTTTCATCGCCATGCACTGGCGCGGTCACAGCGACCGCATGGCCGAGCTCGCGCAGTATGACGACGTCGTGGCCGACGTCATCGCCGAACTGCTCGCGCGCGTCGATGCCGCGATCGCCGCAGGCGTCAACCCCGACCGCATCGTCATCGATCCCGGGCTCGGTTTCGCCAAGGAGGCCGACCACAACTGGCAGCTCCTTCGCCACCTCGACCAGCTGATCGACCTCGGCTACCCGGTGCTCGTCGGGGCATCGCGCAAGAGGTTCCTCGGCTCGCTGCTGGCCGACGAGTCAGGTCAGCCACGTCCGGTCGATCAGCGCGATGCGGCGACCGACGCCATTACCGCGCTCGCGGCGGCGCAGGGCGTATGGGCCGTCCGGGTGCATGACGTGTCGGCCAGCAAGGATGCGGTGCGGGTCGCGGCCGCATGGCTCGAGGGGGAGCAGGCAGATGACTGACCGCATCACGATCCGCGGCATCCGCGGCACCGGGTACCACGGTGTCTTCGATCACGAGCGCGCGGACGGGCAGCCGTTCTCCGTCGACGTCACGTTGAGCCTCGACACGTCGGGCGCGGGTCGGTCCGACGAGCTCGCGCAGACCGTTGACTATGGCGCCGTCGCCAACGAGGTCCACGCGCTGATCGTCGGCGCGCCCGTCGACCTCATCGAGACGCTCGCTGAGCGCATCGCCGATGCCTGCCTGCGATGGCCGGCCGTCGACGAGGTGGCGGTCACGGTGCACAAGCCGCAGGCGCCGATCGAGGTGCCCTTCGACGACGTCGAGGTGAGCATCACGCGCCGGCGAGACCCCGATGCGTGACATCGTGCTGAGCCTGGGCTCGAATGTCGGGGACTCGGCGGTGATCCTGCAGGGCGCCGTTGACGACCTGGCGGCGGCCGAGGGCGTGGAGCTCGCGGTCGCGTCCGGTGTGTTCGAGACCGACCCCGTCGGCGGGCCGGAACAGCGGGCGTTCCTCAACCTCGTGGTGCTGGGCCGCACGTCGCTCCTCGACCACGAACTGCTCGCCACCACGCAGGCGATCGAGCAGCACTGGCACCGTACGCGCGAGGTGCGCTGGGGTCCGCGCACCCTCGACATCGACATCATCGCGATTGCCGACGAGAGCGTCGACACTCCTGACCTGATCGTGCCGCACGCGCTCGCCCACGAGCGGGCCTTCGTGCTCGTGCCGTGGCTCGATGCGGACCCGGATGCCTACTTGGTCGGGCACGGCGCCATCGCCGACCTGGTCGCGGGGCTCGACGCATCCGGGGTGCGCGACTGCGACGTGGTCGTGACCGTTCCGCGGGTCGGCTGATCGTGGACCCGATGAAGCCGACGCGCGTCTGGGCCCTCGTGGCTGCCGCTGCGGTGGCGGCCGCGATCGGCTGGGCATTGGTCCAGCTCGTGGATGCGTGGGTGGGCCGACTGGTGCCGGTCCCGTGGCTGGCGGCCGCGGCGCTGTGGCTGGTGGCCGCCGGCGTCGGCTACTGGGCGTACACCAGCCGGCCGCGCCTGCAGCGCAAGCCCGGCGCCAAGCCGATGCCCCCGTTGGTCGCGGCCCGCACGGCCGCGATGGCGATGGCTGCGTCACGGATCGGTGCGCTCGTGGCGGGTTTCTACGCCGGCATCGCCATCGGCGTCATCCCGTCGATCGGCACTCCCAGCGGTGAGAGCACGTTCTGGTCGGCGTCGCTGGCGAGCCTGGGCGCTGTGGTCCTCGTCATCGCGGCACTCTGGCTGGAGCACGTGTGCCGGCTGCCCATCGGCCCGCCGGACGACCTCCCCGGGCCCGGCTGACCACCGGGATAGGGTTCGACTCATGAGCGAGACCGCCCTCGAGGACCTGCCCTTCGACGAACTGCGTCAGAAGGCCTTCCACCGCGCCGAGAAGCACATGGACGTCGGCTTCTTCACCGACCTCTACTCGCACATGCCGGCGATGTTTGCCATCGAGGGCGAGGGCGGCGACCTGGGCGCCGTCGGCGGCACGATCATCGAGAGCGTGCGGGCCTGGCGTGAGATGGTGGGCGACAACGAGCTCGATGCCACGACCGAGGCGCTGCTGCGCGCCCGCTTCGTCACCTACCTGCGCGAGCACGGCGAGGAGTAGCCACAACTGACCACTCGGCACAGTGGTGGTGTGAGCTGACGGGCGGGGCTACCGGTCGATGTCGCCGGCTACGAGGAAGAAGCTCATGACCGCGTCAGCCATTTTGTCGCTCCCTGTGCCGACGAGGACCTTCTGCATGGCCTGCGCGTTGGCGAATGATGCCGAACGAAGCTTGAGTCGCCATGGCAGGGGTTCGCCGACGCTGACGAGCAGCACTCCGCTGATGCCCAGCGGTCCCTCGATCCATCCGTAGCTGGTGCCTTCGGGCGCGCGAACGGTCTTAGGCAGCCGCACGTCGATCGGGCCGGGCCCGAGTTCGACGAGTTTGTCGATGCTTGCACCCATGATCGCAAGGCTCGATGGGAGCTGTTCGAGGAGCACCTCGTAACGGGCCTGCGCATCTCCTGCTGTGCGGGTGGGGACAGCGAGCAGATCGGCGACCTCCGTGTAGGCGAGGTAGGGGTCATCGCGTCGAAGATCGAAGTCCAGGCCGGAGGCACGGGCGACTGCTCCGCTCGCGCCGCATCCGACCGCGCTCTCGCGTGAGAGAGGTGCGAGCCCCGCGAGAGTTGCCGCGTACTGGTGCATAGCGTCGCCGATCTGGGGCAGCGCCTCCTCAAGAGAGGTGATCGCGCGGGCGTAGGCGGCGAGGGCTTCGTCGCTGATCGGTGCGGCTACGCCGCCGATGCGCGCGAACATCGGATGGACGCGACTGCCGGTGGCCATCTCCTGAGCGGTGATGAGCTGCTCGTGGACTGACTGGGCCAGCGCCTTAGGGGCTCCGTCGATCATGGGGGAGAGGAAAGCGAGAGTCGCGGTCACTCGGTTGGCTTCGGCGAGCAGCATTCTCGCCCACGTCGCTCGTTCGGGCGGGACGATGCCGGCCGACGCCTCGAACACGAGCGCGATGACCAGTTCGGATGAGAATGCCGAGAGCCAGTCGTAGCGGTCGGCGAGCACCATGAGCTGCCGGTAGTCGCGGGACTCGAAGAGCTTCTCGAACGAGCGGTGCATGAAGCCCATCCGCATGTCGGCTGACGTGATGATGCCGGCCTCGCGGGTGACGGCCAGTTGGAAGCCCGCATGTGATGTGGGATGGAACTCAGGGAGCGGCAGCACCTCGTCGCAGTCGAGATACGCGGCCATGCCTGCGCCGATCACGGTGGATGTCGGCATCTCGGTCACGCGGTCATCGTGCCATCACCAGGACATACAGCCAAAGGCCGTCATCCGGCACAAGGCTGCACGCCAGTGCGGTCTACGCTCCGTCAGGTGAGCACACCACCGCGCTTGCGGGTCGGAGTCATCGGCGCCGGTCGCGCCGGGGCCGTGCTCGGTGCCGCCCTCCGTCGGGCCGGCCACCAGGTGGTCGGGGTCTCCGCGGTGTCCGACCTCTCCCGCCTGCGCGCCGAGGCGCTCCTTCCCGGCGTGCCGATCCTTCCCGCGCCCGAGGTCGCCGAGGACGCCGATCTGGTGCTCATTGCCGTTCCCGACGACGTGCTTCCCGGCCTGGTCGCCGGCCTCGTCGAGTCCGGCTCGCTGCACGCGGGGCAGTTCGTCGCGCACCCGTCCGGTCGCTACGGCATCGACGTGCTGGCGCCCGCGAGCGGCGTCGGTGCGATCCCGCTCGCGATCCACCCGGTCATGACGTTCACCGGAACGAGCGTCGACCTCGCCCGCCTGGAGGACTGCCCGTTCGGCGTCACGGCACCCGAGCAGGTGCGGCCGGTCGCGGAGGCACTCGTCGTCGAGATGGGCGGCGAGCCGATCTGGGTGCCTGAGGGGGCCCGAGGGCTGTACCACGCAGGCATCGCGTTCGGCGCGAACTTCCTGATGACTGTCGTTCTGCAGTCGCTCGAACTCCTGCGCGATGCCGGGATGGAGCAGCCGGAGCGACTCATGGCCCCGTTGCTCAGTGCCTCCCTCGACAATGCACTGCGGCACGGTGACACCGCTCTGACCGGACCGGTCGCGCGCGGCGACGCCGACACCGTCGAGGTGCACCTACGACGCATCCGCGAGGTGTCGCCCGCAGCGGGCGCCGCCTACCGCGCCCTCGCGCGGCTGACCGCCGACCGCGCCCTCGACGCAGGCCTCATCGACATGTCTGCGGCCGCCCGACTATTAGCAGTGCTGGCGGCGCCGCCGGAGGCGGGCCCGTCATGACCATCGACATCGTCACGACCGCGGAGCGGATGTGCGACGAGCTGCGCGCGCCCGCTGCGCGCGCTGTCGTCATGACGATGGGTGCGCTGCACGAGGGCCACGGTGAACTCGTCAGGAGTGCGCGTGAGATCGTCGGTGCCGACGGCAATGTTGTCGTGACGATCTTCGTCAACCCGACGCAGTTCGGGGTGGGCGAGGACCTTGACAGCTATCCCCGATCACTGGACGCCGACGTGCAACTGTGCGAGGCCGCCGGCGCCGACCTCGTCTTCGCGCCCGGCGTCGAGGACGTCTATGGCAACGCGACGGGCTTCGCGTCCGACTCCGTCACCGTCGACCCCGGCCCACTCGGTGCCATCCTCGAAGGAGCGTCTCGACCCACGCACTTCCGCGGCGTGCTCACCGTCGTCGCCAAGCTACTCGGGCTCACGTCACCCGACGTGGCCCTGTTCGGCGAGAAGGACTACCAGCAGTTGGTGCTGATCCGGCGCATGGTGCGCGATCTCAGCATGCCGATCGAGATCGTCGGCGTGCCGACGGTGCGCGAGGCCGACGGACTGGCCTGCAGCAGCCGCAACCGCTACCTCTCGTCCGAGGAACGCGCGACGGCCGAGGCGATCCCGCGGGCGCTTGCCGCGGCAGTCGATGCCGCCGCGAAGGGTCCCGATGCGGCCATCGCCGCAGGCCGAGCCGTCCTCGACGTAGCCGACGGACTCGATCTGGACTACCTGGTCGTCACCGACCCCGAACTGGGCGCCGCACCGGCCAGTGGCGATGCTCGTGTGCTGGTCGCTGCGCGCGTGGGCCAGACTCGTCTCATCGACAACCGGCCACTGGTCCTGGGGGCGTGATGCGCATTGCACGACGGCTGACATCAGCCGATCCCGGCTGGACGACCCGTGCCGACGTCATCGTGGTCGGATCCGGGGTGGCCGGGCTGACCGCTGCACTGCGTGCGCGTCGCATCGGACGCACCGTCCTGCTGGTCACCAAGGCGCAGGTCAACGAGGGATCCACACGCTGGGCGCAGGGGGGCATCGCGGCTGCGCTGGCCGAGGACGACTCGCCCGAGGCGCACCTGCACGACACGCTCGTCGCCGGCGTCGGCCTGTGCGACGAGACCGCCGTGCGGATCCTGGTCACCGAGGGCCCGTCGGCGGTGCGCGAGCTCATCCAGACCGGCGCGAGGTTCGATCGCGACGAGTCCGGTGCGATCGCGCTCACCCGCGAGGGCGGCCACCTGCACGACCGGATCGCCCACGCCGGGGGAGACGCGACGGGCGCGGAGATCTCACGTGCCCTCGTCGCCGCCGTGCAGGACGACGCCGGCATCGAGGTCGTCGAGAACGCCCTCGCCCTCGACCTGCTGCGCGATGCCACCGGCGCGACGCAGGGCGTGACACTGCACGTCATGGGCTCCGGGCAGCGCGACGGCGTCGGCGCCGCACTCGCGCCGACCGTCATCCTCGCCACCGGAGGATTCGGCCAGGTCTTCGGGCAGACCACGAACCCGTATGTGTCGACGGGCGACGGCGTCGCCCTGGCATTGCGCGCGGGCGCCGACATCGCGGACCTGGAGTTCGTGCAGTTCCACCCGACGGTGATGTGGCTCGGCCCGCTGGCGAAGGGCCAGCAGCCGCTCGTGTCCGAGGCCGTTCGCGGGGAGGGTGCGTTCCTCATCGACGCCGACGGCAAGCGCTTCATGCTGGACGAGCACTCGCTCGCCGATCTTGCGCCGCGCGACGTCGTCGCGAAGGCGATCATGCGCCGCATGCGCGAGGAGGGCTCGCCACACGTGTGGCTCGACGGCCGCGCGCTCGGCGCGGACATGTGGCTGCAGCGCTTCCCGACGATCCTGGAGTCGTGCCGCAGCCGGGGCATCGACCCCGTGACCGACCTCATCCCGGTGGCGCCGGCCCAGCACTATGTCTCCGGTGGCGTGCGCACCGACCTCGTGGGCCGGGCGTCCATCCCAGGTCTGTACGCCTGCGGTGAGGTCGCCTGCACCGGCGTGCACGGCGCCAACCGGCTGGCGTCCAACTCGCTGCTCGAGGGCCTGGTGTTTGCACGCCGCATCATCACGGCAGTAGCCGAGGACGAGGTGGCCGTTCGCGAGCCGGTCCCACAGTCCGCGTCCACCCAGCTCCTTCCGCACCGCGTGCGGCGCCGGATCCAGACCGTGATGGACACGCACGCCGGGGTCCTGCGCAGCGCGGACTCGCTCGACGACGCGTCGACGCGCCTCTCGGAGCTCGCCGCGCACGACGGCGCCATCCCGTCGACGGAGGACTGGGAGACCACGAACATTCATCAGATCGCCAGCCTGCTCGTTGCTCATGCGCACGAGCGCGAGGAGACGCGAGGTTCGCACTGGCGTGAGGACTTCCCGGACCGGGATGATGCCCACTGGCGGGTGCGGCTGGTGTCGCACGTGGACCACGACGGCGAGATCAGCACGCGGCATGAGACTGTGACGGGGGCTAAGGAATGACGCGGGACGGCAGCATCGACGCGGGTATCCGCGATGAACTGGCGGCGGCCGGGCTCGACCCTCGACAGGTGTCGGACCTGATCGTCCGCGCCATCGAGGAGGATCTCGACGGCGGACTCGATGTCACCACCGTGTCGACCGTTCCCCCGAATCAGCGAGCGACCCTCGACCTCGTCGCGCGAGGCCCCGGCGTCATCGCCGGCGTGCCGGTGGCGGCAGCCGTCTTCTCGTACGTGTGCGGCACCACGTCGACCATCACCGAGGTTCGTCGAGACGGGGACCGCGTGCAGGCAGGTGACACGGTGCTGTCGATCACGGGAGCCACGCACGACCTCCTGCAGGCCGAGCGCCCCGCCCTCAACCTGCTCGGGCACCTGAGCGGCATCGCGACCGCAACGAGCCACTGGGTCGATGCGATCGCCGGGACCGGCGCAGCCGTGCGCGACACCCGCAAGACGACGCCGGGCATGCGCCGCCTGGAGAAGTACGCGGTGCGCTGCGGCGGCGGCGTCAATCACCGGATGTCGCTGTCGGACGCTGCGCTGGTGAAGGACAACCACGTGGTCGCTGCAGGGGGCGTGGCCGAGGCGTTCGCCGCTGTGCGCAAGGGCTTCCCGGGCATTCCCGTCGAGGTCGAGGTCGACTCCCTCGAGCAACTTGACGAAGTGCTGGCGGCAGGTGCTGACCTCGTGCTGCTCGACAACTTCTCCGTCGACGACATGCGCGAGGCTGTGAAGCGCAATGGCGGACAGGCTCTGCTCGAGGCCTCGGGGGGACTGACCCTGGACTCCGCTGCCGACGTCGCCTCGACCGGCGTCGACTATCTTGCTGTCGGAGCCCTCACCCATTCCGCGCCCGTGCTCGACATCGGCGCCGACCTGCGGCAGGAGTCGTAGTGCTGCTCGCCATCGATGTCGGCAACACGAACACCGTCCTCGGGATGTTCGAGGGTGAGACGCTCGTCGCATCTTGGCGGATCAAGACCGACTCTCGCACAACCGCCGATGAGATGGTCCTTACCTACCGCGGGCTGCTTTCGGAGTCGGCGCCCGTCACGGGCATCGTGCTGTGCAGCACCGTCCCGGCCGTCCTGCGCGAGATGCGGGTCATGCTCGCGCGCTACTTCGCCCACGTGCCGACGGTGATCGTCGAGCCGGGCACCAAGACCGGAGTGCCGGTGCTCACTGACAACCCGAAGGAGGTGGGCGCCGACCGCATCGTCAACACGATCGCGGCGCACCACCTGTTCGGCGGCCCCTGCATCGTCGTCGACTTCGGCACCTCGACCAACCTCGACGTCGTCTCGGAGAAGGGCGAGTTCCTCGGCGGCGCGCTTGCGCCCGGCATCGAGATCTCCCTCGACGCACTGGCCGCCCGTGCCGCCCAGCTTCGCAAGGTCGAGCTCGTGCGTCCGCGGTCCCCCATCGGAAAGAACACCGTTGAGGCCCTTCAGTCGGGTGCGCTCTACGGCTTCGCCGGGCAGGTCGACGGGCTGGTCGAGCGCATCTCCGCCGAGCTCGGCGAGGTCACCGCGGTGGTCGCGACCGGCGGCCTGGCCCAGATCGTCGTCGACGAGTCCCGAACGATCACCAACCACGAGCCGGACCTCACGCTGCTCGGCCTGCGACTTGTCTTCGACAAGAACGCCGAGGTCGCCTAGCCCGAGTCGCGCAGGCCGAGCACCAGAGCGGTGACGGCGGCGAGGCCATGAACGCGGCCGGACGTGCGCGGCAGGATCAGAGTCCGGATTCCGAGGCTGGCGCCGCCACCGTCGTCGTTCGCGTTGTCCCCCACCATCAGCACGCTGGTGGCCGGCAGGTCGAGTGCGGTGAGTGCGGCCTCGAAGATCCGAAGGTCGGGCTTGACGTGACCCACCTCGTAGGAGAGCACGACAGCGTCGATCCACGGTGTGATCCCGTCACGGTCGAGCACCGTGCGGATCGGCACGCCCGCGTTGGACAGCAGGCAGGTGCGGACGCCGGCCGCGCGCAGTGCCTGCAGCGTGGGGACGGTGTCGTCGTAGGCGTGCCAGGTGTCGAGCATGACGTCGTAGAGCGCGTTCGCCAGGGCGCGGTCGACGCCTGGTCCGCCGGCGATCAGCTCGTGGAAGACGCGTGAATGCGCCTCGAAGGAAAGGTCGCGGCTGCTCTGCGGATCGCTGACCCGGGCCCCCTCCCAGATGCGGTCGAGGAAGGCCACCATCCGGTCCCGCTGGTCCTTGGACATGGGGTGCGGGACGACCGTCAGGGCGGCGTCCAGCCATTGATCGGCATCGCCCTGGTCGACGAGGGTGGAGTGGATGTCGAAGATGACACCCTCGATGGGCCCTGGCGCGGGCCACCCGTGAGGTGCTGAGATCACCGCGCCAGCCTATTGGGCGTGTCAGGCGCGCTCGCGCCATCGAATAGCCTTGGTCGTTGTGACCACCGATGCGGCCGACGCGGCCCTCGCCGAACCCGAAGACGACCTGCCCGAGCAGATCCGGATCCGGCGCGAGAAGCGTGAGGCCCTCGCCAGCAGGGGCATGGAGCCCTACGCCATCGGCCTGCCCATCACGACCACCATCGCCGAGGTCCGCGCGGCCCATCCGGACCTCCCGGAGGACACCGCCACCGGTGAGAAGGTCGGCATCGCCGGCCGCGTCATCTTCTCCCGCAACACTGGCAAGCTGTGCTTCGCGACGCTGCGGGCCGGCGACGGGACCGAGATCCAGGCCATGATCTCGCTGGCCAATGTGGGCGAGCAGCAGCTCGCCGACTGGAAGGACCTCGTCGACCTCGGCGACCATGTGTTCGTCGCCGGTGAGGTCATCACCTCCAAGCGTGGCGAGCTCTCCGTGCTGGCCGATGAGTGGCGGATGGCCGCCAAGTCCCTTCGCCCGCTGCCCGTCGCGCACAAGCCGCTCAACGAGGAGACACGCGTCCGTCAGCGCTACGTCGACCTCGTCGTTCGTCCCGAGGCTCAGCAGGTGGCGCGCACGCGCGTGGCCGTCGTGTCGTCGATCCGGCAGAGCCTGTCGCGCCGCGGCTACCTCGAGATCGAGACCCCGATGCTGCAGACGATGCACGGTGGCGCCACGGCGCGGCCGTTCGTCACGCACTCCAACGCGTTCGACATCGACGTGTTCTTGCGCATCGCGCCGGAGCTGTTCCTCAAGCGCGCCGTCGTCGGCGGACTTGAGCGAGTGTTCGAGGTCAACCGGAACTTCCGCAACGAGGGTGCCGATCGCACGCACTCGCCGGAGTTCACGATGCTCGAGTTCTACCAGGCGTACGCGGACTACCAGGTCATGGCGACGATCACGCGCGAGATCTACCAGGAGGCCGCGCTCGCCGCCGGCGGGACGCTCGTCGTCGAGCATCAGGACGGCACCGTCCTCGACCTCTCCGGGATCTGGCCGCAGGTCGACATGTACGCGTCGCTGTCCGAGGTGATCGGCGAGACCATCACCCCGGCCACGCCGCGAGCGCGATTGGTCGAGCTCTGCGAGCGCGACGGCCTCGACGTCGCACCGCTCGCCGTCTCGGGCAAGCTCGCCGAGGAGTTGTTCGAGCACCACGTCGTCGAGACCTTCGTCGGCCCGACGTTCGTCATGGACTACCCCGTCGACACGTCACCGCTCGTGCGCGGCCACCGCACCAAGCCCGGCGTCGTGGAGAAGTGGGACCTCTACATCAACGGCATGGAATCCGGCACCGGCTACTCCGAGCTCGTCGACCCGGTGATCCAGCGCGAACGGCTCGTCGAGCAGGCGTCGCTTGCCGACCGTGGCGACGACGAGGCCATGCACCTAGACGAGGACTTCCTGCGCGCGATGGAGCACGGCATGCCGCCGATGGGCGGTGTTGGCGTCGGCATCGACCGCATGCTCATGGCCCTGACCGGCATGGGCATCCGCGAGACCATTCTGTTCCCGCTCGTGAAGCCGGAGCGTGGGCAATGAGCGACCCGGTCGTGCTCGAGCGGCTGGTCCTTCGGCCGGCCCGGACTGGCGACGTGCGCACCATCCGCACGTTCATCGACGCGTACTCCACCGACGGCCGACTGCTGTCGAAGGCCACGGTCACGCTGTTCGAGGCGGTGCAGGAGTTCCTCGTCGCTGAACTCGACGGCGAGGTCGTCGGCTGCGGCGCTCTGCACGTGATGTGGGAGGACCTTGCGGAGGTCCGCACGCTCGCGGTCTCACCGGACTACGCGGGCAAGGGCATCGGCTCCGCGCTGCTCACCGAGCTGATGGATCGTGCGCGCGCCGTCGGCGTGAAACGCGTCTTCTGCCTGACCTTCATGGTCGACTTCTTCGGCGCCCACGGCTTCGAGGAGATCGAGGAGACGCCGGTCGACCACAGCGTCTACGAGCAACTGCTGCAGTCCTACGACGAGGGCGTTGCCGAGATGCTCGGCCTTGAGCGTGTGAAGCCCAACACCCTCGGCAACCATCGGATGCTGGCGATCCTGTGAGGCGAGCGGTCCTCGTCGTCCTCGCAGCCGTCATCGGCGCCGCCGTGCTGGGCGCTCCTGCGGCGGCGGCCACGCGACCACTCGAGGGCAAGGTCATCGTGATCGACCCTGGCCACCAGCTCGGCAACTCAAACCCGAAGTTCGCCAGGCAGATGGCGCAGACCGTGTTCAACGGCGCGATCACCAAGGCGTGCAACACGACGGGCACGGCGACGAACAGCGGGTACCCCGAGGCGACGTTCACCTGGAAAGTCGCGGAGCGGCTGAAGCGCAAATTGGAGCGCGCTGGCGCGAAGGTCGTGATGACGCGCACAACCAACAGCCGCGATGACTGGGGCCCCTGCGTGTGGGACCGCGCCAAGCTGGCCAACCGCGTCCACGCCGACGCCATGCTGAGCATCCACGCGGACGGTGCGGCGTCGAGCAGCAAGGGCTTCTTCGCGATGACCCCCGCCCTGATCAAGGGCTGGACCGACGACGTCGTCGTCAAGGACCGTCGACTGGCGAAGGCGATGATCGAGGGGATGAAGCTCGCCGGTGCACCACCGTCGAACTACATCGGCGGCCAGCTCATGGTCTCCCGCGACACCACGTCGCTGAACTTCAGCAACGTCCCGACCGTCACCGTCGAGGTTGGGAACATGCGCAACGCATCGGATGCTGCGCGCATGACGTCGACGTCGGGCCAGAAGCAGTATGCGAAGTGGCTCTTCGCCGGACTCGACAACTACTTCGGCCGGGCGTAGCGCCTAGTCGCCGAACTGCTGCACGAGCACGCGCAGCAGGCCGGCCAGCGCCTGTCGGTCGGCCGTGTCCAGTGACGCGAGCAGCGTGTGCTCGCGCGCAAGCAGGTCGCTCATCGCATCGTCGACGGCGCTGCGACCCGGGTCCGTGAGGACCACTCGGACCCCGCGGCGATCGGTGGCGTCGGGTTCGCGCCGTACGAGACCGCGCGACTCGAGCCGGTCGATGCGGTTGGTCATCGTCCCTGATGTGACGAGGGTCTCCGAGCCGAGTTGCCCGGGGGAGAGCGAGTAGGGAGCACCGGCCCGTCGGAGCGCGGCCAGCACATCGAACTCCCAGGTCTCCAGGTCGTGCGCCGCGAAGGACTGCCGCCGGGCGAGGTCCAGGTGACGGGCGAGCCGGCTGACGCGGGAGAGGACCTGCAGGGGGTCGACGTCGAGGTCGGGGCGCTCGCGTTGCCACGCGAGTGCGATGCGGTCGACCTCGTCCTGGGCCACGGGTCCATGCTACGTCAAGAATCTCGTCATCAAGATTCACGACGGCCGCCCTATCGCGGGCTGGTGGTTGGACTCGCGGGCGAGGGGACTGAAGTCCCGTCATCGCCTGAAGCAACCCTTCAGGCCGGTAAGTACAGGACGATGGCGGACGTGAGCCGCTGGGCAGTGCGCCGACCCGTCGTGGCGTTGATCGCCTGGTTGCTGCTGGTGATCATCATCGGCGGAGCGGCAAGCGCCTTCGGCGGCAAGTTCAACGACAGCTTCGCCTTGCCGGGCGTGCAGTCCACGACGGCGCAGGACCTGCTCACCGAGCTGGCCGGCAAGCCGACGGACACGACCTCGGTCCAGGTGGTCTGGGCCCCTCGAAGCGGCACCGTGACCGACCAGACGACCCAGGCGGCCATCGAGCCAACGCTGCAGCGGCTCGCTGCCCTGGAGTACGTCACGTGCGTGGTCGGGCCCTACGGGAAGAACTACGGGGCAGCCTGTCCCAAGCCGACACCAACGGACCTGCGCGCGACCGTGCTCGAGGCGATCCGCTCGGAACTGAGCAAGAAGGTAGGCATCCCGGAGGACAAGCTCGACGAAGCCGCCAAGTTCCTTGACGAACTGGCGCCGCTGGAGAAGGCCGACCCGGCGAAGCTGGCCGCTCTGGGTCGGGCACTTCCCGAGATCGCGAAGCTCGCTCGGATGCCGAAGGCCGACCTGGCCGCCCTCGCGGCGATCACGCCCGCCGACCTCGACTTCGTCGTCGGGCTGAGCTCGGCCGACATCGAGGCCGGGCTGTCGGCGATCGGGGGCTTTGACAGGTTCGCGCACCTGCCGCCGTCGGTGCTCAAGGCGCTTGCTGACACGCCCAAGTCCGACCTTGCCGCGTTCGCGAAGAAACTGCCGGCCGACGTTCGCGGCGTGGAACAGGTTGTGGCTGGCCTTGCGAAGGCCGAGGCAGCCGATCCGCAACTCGCGACCCTCATGGCAGCGGTCGCGAAGGGAATCGGACTTACCAAGAAGCAGTTGCGTGACGGGGCGACACTGCTCAAGGAGATCGCCCCGCTGGCGAAGGCCGATCCCGCGAAGCTTGCGGCGGTGGCCCGTGCCCTGCCCGGCCTGGCGTCGCTGGCGTCCACATCCAAGGGAACCCTCGACAAACTGGCGAAGCTCACGCCCAAGGACCTGGCTTTCCTCGTCGGCTTGACGAAGGCGGACATCGACAAGGTCATCGCGGCGTTCGGTGACCTCAACGCGTTCGCGCGGCTGCCCAAGTCGACTCTCGCGGCGCTCGCGGCCGCGAGCCCCAAGAAGCTGGCCGCGTTCGCCCGCGCGCTCCCGAAGGACACTCGCGAGGCGACGAAGGCCATGGCGGAGGTGAAGGCCAAGGCGGAGACGCTAGCCAATGCCGCCACCGCAACGCAGGCCGCGACCTCCGCGGTCTCGCAGGACGGCTCCGTCGCATACGCCACCGTGACCCTCGCAGGAACGGCGCCGACCACTGCTCAGGCGACCGAGTTCGTCGATACAGCCATGACCGCAAACAGCCTGACGCTGACGGTCGGGGTGTCGGGGTCCGCACTGGAGGGTGCGGGCGCCGGCCCCGACTCCTCGCAGGCCGTCGGCCTGCTCGCCGCGATCATCATCCTGCTGATCACGTTCGGGTCGCTGGTAGCGGCGGGCCTCCCGATCGTCGTCGCCCTCACGGGGCTCGTTGCAGGGCAGTTGCTGGTCATCGTTGCGGCGCGATTCATGGACGTGGCCTCGTTCGCACCGACCCTCGCGGCGATGATCGGCCTGGGCGTCGGCATCGACTACGCGCTGTTCATCATGAACCGGTTCAACCAGGCAGTGCGCAACGGATCGGCTCCCAAGGACGCCGCGCTGGAGGCGGTCGGCACCGCGGGAAAGGCAGTGGCGTTCGCGGGCACGACGGTGATGGTCGCCCTCATCGGCATGTTCGTCCTCCGCATCAACTTCTTCAACGGCCTGGCCATCGCCGCTGCCGCCGCGGTGCTGATGGTGATGCTGTCTGCCCTGTGGATGCTCCCGGCGCTGCTGTCACTGCTCGGCACCAAGGCGCTGAGCATCCGCATGCCGTGGGCGCGGCATCCCAAGCGCGAGGATCCCGCCGCGTCACGCTGGGCGAAGTACGGCGCGCTGCTGCAGCGCATGCCCTTGGTACCGGTCGTCGTGTCGCTCGTGATCATCGGTGTGCTCGCGTCTCCCGCGCTGTCGATGCAGATGGGTTTCCCCGACGACGGATCAGAGGCCAAGGGCTCGCCCCTGCGAGTGGGCTTCGACCTGATGTCGACTGGCTTCGGCCCGGGCACCAACGGCCCGTTCTTCGTTGCGGTGCAGATGCAGAAACCGGACGACTACGCGGCGCTCGCGAAGGTCATCAGCGCGCTGGAGAAGACGCCAGGTGTGGCATCGACGATCCCGTCATCGGGAATGCTGCCGCTGCTCGAGCTCGACAAGAAGGTGTTCGGCATCGATGGGAAGGTCACCTCGGTGATCGTCAAGCCGGCCACTCCGCCGTCGTCCGAGGACACCACGGCCCTACTCGACCGGATCCGCGGCACGACGGCGCCGGAGATCGCCGCTCAGTCGGGGGCAACGATCTATGTCGGTGGTGCGCAGGCGGTTGCGGAGGACTTCACCACGGTCCTCACTGGAGCACTGCCGGTCTTCCTGCTACTCGTCGTCGGGCTCGGCTTCCTCGCCCTCATGCTGCTGTTCCACTCGCTGCTGATCCCGTTGACCGCTGCCGTGACTTCGCTGCTGTCGTTCGCCAGCGCTCTGGGAGTCACCGTGGCGGTGTTCCAGAAGGGCGTGGGGGACTCGCTGCTGGGAGTGACGGGGACCGGCCCGATCCTGCCGTTCCTGCCGATCATGGTCTTCGCGATCCTGTTCGGCCTGTCGATGGACTACCAGGTCTTCCTCGTCACGCGCATGCGGGAGGAGTGGGAGCACTCACACGACAACTCCGACGCCGTGCGCCTCGGTCTCGCGGGCTCGGGCAAGGTCGTCGTCGCTGCGGCGACGATCATGACGAGCGTCTTCTTGTCCTTCGTGCCGACGCCGCTGGACACCATCAAGCTGTTCGGTGTCGCGCTGGCGTCGGCGGTCATCATCGACGCGTTCCTCGTGCGCCTGGTGCTCGTGCCGTCGCTGATGAGCCTGTTCGGCCGGGCCAACTGGTGGGTCCCGAAGTGGCTCGACCGCATCCTGCCGACCATCAAGCTGGAGTAGCCCTCACGCGCAGGGTTGTCAGTGCTTTCCGGTGACCAGGGAGGGCTTGGCCTCCATGTTCTGCAGTCCATTCCAGGCGAGGTTCACCAGGTGGGCGACGACCTCCTCCTTCTTGGGCTTGCGCACATCGAGCCACCACTGCCCGGTCTGGGCCACCATGCCGACGAGCATCTGCGAGTACAGCGGCGCCCACTTGGGATTGAGCTTGTGGGCGCGGAACTGCTTGGCCAGCAGGTCGTCGACCTTCGCAGCGACGTCGACCAGCAGTCCAGCGAAGGTGCCGCCCACGTGGTGTCCGGCGTCCTCAGGGTCACTGATCGCGGGGGTGTCGCGCACGAGGATCCGGAAGCCATCGGGATAACGGTCGATGTAGTCGAACAGCGCCATGCCGGCCCGCTCCAGTAGCGTCCGGGCGTTCGTCGGTGCCGTGTCACCGTGGTCGTCCATGCCGAGTGCCTCGGCGATCGAGACGAGCAGGTAGGTCATCTCACGATCGACGACGACCGCGTAAAGGCCTTCCTTGCCACCGAAGTGCTCGTACACGACGGGCTTGGAGACATCGGCCTTGGCGGCGATCTCCTCGACGCTGACGGCCTCGAAGCCCTTCTCGGCGAACAGCTTGCGGCCGACGTCGAGCAGCTGCTCGCGGCGTTCCTGCCCACTCATGCGCACGCGCTCGCGCCGCGGTGGACGGCGCACCTCGCGCGGCCGCAGTTCTACGACGGTGTCGGGTAGCGCGACCACCTCGTCGGTCTGGATGTCGTCTTCGGCGTTCACATCGACTCCGTGGTTGCGGAAGCAGAAGCACTGACAGGTGCCGGGTGGTACCCGCGCACCCGCTTTGCCATGGCCGGGTCCTTGAGCTTGGCGGCGACGCGCTCGGGCTTGGGCCAGCGCACGTCGGTGGCCAGTCCGGTGCGCTCCAGGCCGCGGATGACCAGCGCGCTGAGGTCGACCTGGCCGCGCAGGACGCCATGTCGCGCTGCGGTCGGATCGACGTGGTGGAGGTTGTGCCACGACTCACCGAACGAGGGGATGGCCAGCCACGCGACGTTGCTTGAGAGGTCGCGGGACTCGAACGGGCGCTTGCCGAAGACGTGGCAGATGGAGTTGATGGACCACGTGACGTGGTGGACGAGGGCGACGCGCACGAACCCGGCCCAGAACAGCGCGGTCAGCGCACCCGCCCAGGACCACGTGATCAAGCCGCCGAGGATCGCCGGGAGCAGCAGCGTCATGACGACGATGCCCGGGAAGTAGCGGGAGATCCTCGAGAGGTCCTTGTCCGCGGCGATGTCGGGCGCGTACTTCTCGATCGGGGTGTTGTTCTCGTCGAACAGCCAGCCGACATGCGCGTAGTACAGGCCCTTGCCGACCGCTCGCTTCGAGGTGCCGAACCGCCATGGCGAATGCGGGTCGCCGACCTCGTCGGAGAACTTGTGGTGCTTGCGATGGTCAGCGACCCACTGGTCGAGGGACCCTTCGAGTGCGTAGGAGCCCAACAGCGCGAGCGTGATCTTGACGCCGCGGCCGGCCTTGAACGACCGGTGCGTGAAGAAGCGGTGGTACCCCACGGTGATGCCCGTGGCCGTCAGCGCCCAGAAGACGATGACCAAAGCCACATCCACCCACGACAGCCAGCCGCCCCACGCCACCGGGATCGCGGCCGCGACGGCCAGCAGTGGCACGACAACGAAGACACCGATCGCGATGCGCATCCCCAAGCTGTTCGGCTGCACCGGCTCGTCGAACTGCCGGCCCTTCGACAGGATCTCGGGG
>Ga0194063_10000758_pt1 | contig 22602 bp, 18 predicted proteins | sample SepL3720m_MetaG_FD_155459 | JGI IMG/M metagenome (GOLD analysis project Ga0194063, IMG submission 155459) | Anoxic zone freshwater microbial communities from boreal shield lake in IISD Experimental Lakes Area, Ontario, Canada - Sep2016-L373-20m | ecosystem: Environmental > Aquatic > Freshwater...
GTTCGCCGTATCCGACTTCGCGCCATCACTCACAAACACTTCATCCGCCTGAATATCAGCCCCGCGCGCCTGGTAGTCGAACTTGGCAATCGCTTCGCGCAGAAAGTCGTAACCTTGCTCGGGCCCATACCCGTGGAATCCCTCGCGCGTCGCCATCTCGTCGACCGCCGCATGCATCGCATCCGTGCAAACTTGTGGCAACGGATTCGTCACATCACCGATGCCGAGTCGGATGACATCAGCCTCCGGATGCGCTGCTTTAAACTCCGTAATTTTCCGTGCAATGGTAGAAAACAAATAGCTTTCCTTGACTTTCCTAAAGTTGTCGTTCAAAATCGCCATCTTTAACCGCTCCTTCAAAGTTTTCATCTATTCTACGTGGTCCGTCGGGATTTCCACGCGTGGACCGCGCTGCTTCTCGTGCTATGTGTAAGAAATCGGGGTACTTACTCCCGCTATGTGTAAGATTTCGGGGTAGTTAGTCCCGCCACCTAAATCTCGCCATCAAACACCTTAGTAGCGGGCCCCGTCATATACACAAACCCGTCCGATCCGTAATCAATTCTGAGGATTCCACCTAGTAGTATAACATCAACGCTTTCTTCTGTCATGCCCTTTTCTCTTGCCATGACTACGACAGCCGAAGCACCGGTTCCACAGGCCAACGTCTCACCTGAGCCGCGCTCAAACACGCGCATCCGAAGGTTTCCGCGGTCCACGAATTTGACGAACTCTACATTGATTCTGTCAGGAAATGCCGCATGCTTTTCAATCAGCGGCCCATACCCGAGCACAAGCTCATCTGTCAAATCCTCATCCGCCTCAAGAAAAATGACGGCGTGAGGATTTCCCATCGAAACACAGTGCACCGTAAAAGTCCTTTGCGGCAAATTGTTGCCTTGCACCGTTATCGGAAAGGCAACGACCTTCTGCCCTTGACCTTTCCCTTGACCTTTCTCTTGACCTTGCCCCTCCGCAATCACGGGGATCTTTTCTGCCACAAACTCCGGCTTTCCCATGTTGACTTTAGCAGCAGCTACAAGGCCGTCCTCGACGATGAGCGAAATCTGCTTGATTCCAGACAGCGTCTCCACCGTAATTTCTGTTTTTTGCGCAGCGCGCGCAGTTGCACTTGACCCTGCACTTGCCCCCGCACTTGCCCCTTCGCCAGTGACGGCCAGCGGCCCTATCATTCCGTTGTCGTAGACGTACTTCCCGACGCAGCGAATGGCGTTGCCGCACATCTTGCCTTCGGACCCATCCGCATTAAACATCTGCATGCGAAAATCCGCCACCGTGGACGGGAGGATGAAAACAAGTCCATCCCCACCGATTCCAAAATGCCGGTCGCTTACCAACTCTGCAAGTTGTGCTCGTTGCGCGGGCGCGGGTATGGTTTCCTCGAACCCATTGACGTAGATGTAGTCGTTTCCCGCTCCATGCATTTTTGTAAATTTCATAACACCTAACACTCCTTCGTGTTTCACATTGCACTTAAAGTTTTCATATCCAGTTTGCCATCGATGACAAGTTCTCCAATGCGTTTCAGCGGCATTCGCTGATTCATGCTTGCTGTCCTCATCGCGGAGTAAATTTCTTCTTCCGACGCGTCAGGATTAGAGAGTATCAAAATACTCTTCGCCCTGTCAATCACTTTTCTGCTTTCGAGAGAATCACTCAATTTCGTAATCTTGCTCTCGAGCGCCTTAATCAGCTTCGCCTGTTGAAGCGTGATGTCAATTGTGTTGAGGATTTGAAGCTTCGTCATCGGTTTTTCGATGATGACGACGTTCATTTCATCCACCAAATCTTCACAATACACTCTTTCGTTGGAGGCAACCAGCATCACTACGGGGCAGATGTTATCTGCACAAATAATCGATGCAAGTTCCCGTCCTGTCATGTCGGGTAGATTGTAGTTAATCATAATCAGATCAGGCACATGAGCCCTCACCATTCGCAAGGCGTCCCCACCTGACACGTGACTACCAATCACTGAATATCCTTCTGATGACAATATGGCGCTTAACTTTTCGTTAGTTTCATCATTTCCTGTTACTAATGATATCCTAACCGAGTTCATAAAAATCGCCTCTCATTCAAGTCAGAATTTTGCTAGGTAGTTGTCCAGTTCCCATTGATGGACCGTCAGTCGATACTGATTCCACTCGTGTTCCTTTTCTGCTGTATACAGTTCAAATACGTGATCGCCAAGCACTTCGCGTACAAGTGGATTCGCTTTCATTTCATCCACTGCTTCCATGAGGCTACCAGGTAGGTTTTCAATGCCCTCGGCTGCTCTTTCTTCGGCTGTCATTGCAAAGATGTTTTTGTTGACTGCTTCTGGTGGCGTCAATTTTTCTTTAATTCCTTTTAGGCCTGCGGCCAACATCAAAGCCAAGGCCAAGTAAGGGTTGCAGGAAGGGTCGGGGCAGCGAAGCTCTACACGTGTGCCAGCACCGCGGGCCGCTGGAATACGAATGAGCGGAGAACGATTTTTTGCTGACCATGCAATATAAACTGGTGCTTCATAGCCAGGAACCAAGCGTTTGTAAGAGTTCACAAGCGGATTGGTCACGGCAGCGATGGATTTGACGTTTTGCATCAAACCAGCGATGTAGGAATACGCATCTGCACTGAGTTGCAAAGCATCGGTTTCGTCAAAGAATGCGTTCACGCCATTCTTGCTGAGCGATTGGTTTGCATGCATCCCTGAACCATTGATGCCAAAAATCGGTTTCGGCATAAACGTTGCGTAGAGACCATGTTTTTGCGCAATCGTTTTGACTACAAGTTTAAACGTCATAATATTATCAGCGGTCGTCAATGCATCGTCATATTTGAAGTCGATTTCGTGTTGGCCTTGCGCCACTTCATGATGGGATGCTTCGATTTCAAAGCCCATATTTTCAAGAGTAAGTACGATTTCGCGTCTGCAATCTTCGCCGCGATCGACTGGTGCCATATCAAAGTAGCCGCCCTCGTCGTGGGTGATGGTCGTTGGCGCGCCCTCTGCATCGGTTGCAAATAGGAAGAATTCACACTCGGGTCCAACGTTGAGCGTGTAGCCCATGTCTGCCGCGTCTTTTAAAACCTTTTTCAAAATGTGTCTCGGACAGCCTTCAAACGCCGTCCCATCCGTCTTCTCGACATCGCAAATGATACGCGCGACGCGCCCTTGTTGTGGACGCCACGGGAAGATCACAAATGTATTGAGATCTGGCACCAATTGCATGTCTGACTCCTCAATGCGTGCGAAGCCGTCGATGGATGATCCATCAAACATACAGCCGCTGTTTAATACGCGATTGAGCTGTGACGACGGAATTGCGACATTCTTCAGAATGCCAAACATGTCCGTGAACTGCAATCTGATAAATTTGACATCATTGTCTTTTACCAAATCGATAATCTCTTGCTTTGTGTAGTTAGCCATTTTAGCTACCTCCTCTTTCTTTCTTCCGAAAATCTCGAAACCGCAGAAAGCACTCATTCCAAGGTTTCTATTCCCGATTTCTTCTACTACTTTCCCATTTCACAGATTACGTCACGGTTGTCGCTTAGCACCCGATGTACATGTTGCCGTATGGGCGTTTGTCGAGTGCGTAGATCTTTGTGAATGGTGCATCCATGATGTCTTTTTCATTGCATCCAAACAGTTTACAGTACTGTTTCACGAGTCGTGTAATGACTTTCATGTCCGCTTCGTCTGCCGGTACTATTTCCAGTTTGTTTGCAACTAAAGATTTGTCCAGTTTGCCGCGGATAAAAATCTTGCCGCCGTGCATTCCAGTTCCTAGGAATCTGCCACTTTGCTCTTTGCCATCTAGTCCCAACACAAGGACCGTGCCACCCGCCATGTACTCACCCAAAAAGTCTCCTGTGTGTCCACCGATGACGATTTCCGGGATTTTGTCCATGTACTCTTTCATATGGATGCCGATTCGACAGCCGGCGTTGTCTCGAATGATGATCTGTCCACCGCGCATTGCGTAACCCGTCGTGTCACCTGCGTGGCCGTGTACGATGATGCTGCCTTCGTTCATGGTGTTGCCGATGGCGTCTTGCGCATTCCCAACGACCTCAATCTCGCCGCCATCCATGTAGCATCCCAAATCGTTGCCAGGCACACCGTGCAACACAAGCTTTTTGCCTGCTTTCATGGCACTTCCAATGTAACGTTGACCACAAACATCTTCCAGGGTGAGGGTGGATTTCGTCTTGAGACCCTCTCTGATCTTTTCGTTGTAAGCCTTAAAATCGTAAACCTTTGTCTCTTGCTCTTTCATCGTTCCTCACCTCCTATTTCATTTTTTCTTTGCGTACTTCTTTGCTGAACCAGTTCAATCCAAAGGTATCTGATAGCAAGGATTCCGGATGTTCGATGAGCGTGCCGTCGTGAATCATGGACGTATAAATGCCAGCGCGGTCGACTTTCCCAAGTAGCATCATGCCAACCAGTTTGTTTTCTTTGAAGATGAGCCTTGCGAGGCCTTCTTCGTCCTCTTTTTCCAGCACTAGGCACTGGTCGTCTGGCTGAATGCCTGCCGTGATGATTGGATAGCCAAAAATCGTCACAGAATTCATCGGGAACAGTGTGGGCTCTTTTAGCTTCGCCCCAGACATGTGAAGCCCTGCGGTTTCTCCTTGGATGTAAGCGTTTGGCCATAGGGCCATAATCTTTTGATCGCCTGCCACGCTGTCGAAACTTTCCGTGACGTCGCCTGCTGCGTAGATATCTTTTTCGTTCGTCAGACAGTATTCGTCGACCAGAATGCCACGATTCACACCGATATTGGCATCTTTCGCAAGTTGCGTGTTTGGCCGAACGCCCACCGCCATGACCAGAATGTCACACGGCAGTTGCTTGCCATCCTTCAACACAACGCCTTCGACCGCGTCGCCGCCTTCAATTTTGACTGCGGAATTGCCAAGTTCCAGCGCAATACCTTTTTCTTCGACAATTTTCGCGACGATATTGGAGGACGCTTCGTCCAGAACCATGGGAAGCACGCGCTCCGCCAACTCGACAATCGTCACCGACTTGCAATGTGGCAAAAGCCCTTCCGCAACTTTGATGCCGATTAGTCCCGCGCCCACGACGACCGCATTTTTCTCTGGTCCGACGACTTTTTTCAGGTCTTCTGCATCATCCCATTTTAAGAATGTAAACACGTTTTGTTTCCCCGCCAAACCTTCCACAGGGGGCACAAAGGGCGAAGCTCCTGTTGCGATCAGCAACTTATCGTATGTTTCCGTCAGGCCGCCGTTCGTCGTGACTTGCTTCTTTTTGGTGTCAATCGCCGTCGCCTTTTGATTGGTTATCAAGTTGACATGCGCTTTTTCGTAGAAATCGTCTTCTCTGTAATACATGTTTTTCTTTTCTGCCTTGCCCCATAGATAGTAAGAAATGAGGGGACGAGAATAGGCCATGTACTTTTCATCGGTCAACACAGTAATCTGTGTCTGTAGGTCGTGTGAACGGATGCCTTCGATGCAACCAATGGCCGCAGCAGAGTTTCCAATAATTAAGACTTTCATTCTTCCTCCTCCTCCTCTATTAAGATTAATGCCTGGTTCGGGCAGTTTGCGACGCACGCTGGTGTGCCGACTTCCGCACACATATCACATTTTGCAACGATTTTTTTGTTTGACGTGTCGCGCATGATGGCACCGTATGGGCAGGCCAACACACAGGTCCAGCAGCCAATGCATTTGTCTGGATTGTTGACAATATAACCCGTCTCAGGGTCACGATACATCGCGCCTGTGATACAGCTTTTCACGCATTTCGCATCTTTACAATGTCTGCAGTTCAACGCAAAGTTGTAATCTCCGCCATCTTCTACGACCACTCTGGCCGGTGACGGTGCTTCTTTTTTATAACACTTCACAATATCTTTACTCTTAGAATGTGCTGTTCTGCAGTGGACTTCGCACAGCTTGCATCCGAGGCACCATTCTTCGACCGCTCTAATTCTTTTCATGAAACACACCCCCTAGTTTTCGCCGGCGTGCATGACGCCGAGAATCTCAAGCTCTTTTTCGTTTAGTCCCACACCGCGCAACATCAGGCGATTGCCCTTGAGCGATTCGATGGCATTGATGCCCATCCCACCCAGCAATTCCTGAATCTCGTGGCTCCAGGCGCGGACAAGATTCGCCGCACGTTCTGCCATGATATCCGGATTGAGCCGTTTGACCAAATCAGGTCGCTGCGTACAAATACCCCAGTTGCATTTTCCCGTGTAGCAGTTTCTACACATGTGGCACCCAATCGAAATCAGCGCGGAGGACGCAATGTAAACTGCATCTGCTCCAAGTGCGATGGCCTTGACGACGTCAGAGCTGTTTCTCACGCTCCCGCCAACAACTAACGAGACGGTATGTCGAATTCCCTCGTCGCGCAGTCTTTGGTCAACCGCTGCTAATGCCATTTCAATGGGAATTCCCACGTTGTCTCGAATCCTCGTAGGCGCTGCACCCGTACCGCCGCGGAACCCGTCGATACAGATGGCATCAGCCCCCGCTCTCGCGATACCTGACGCGATCGCTGGTGCATTGTGCACGGCTGCGATTTTGACAAACACCGGTTTCTTATACTCGGTCGCTTCTTTCAACGAATAAATCAGCTGTCTCAAATCTTCAATCGAATAAATGTCATGATGCGGCGCAGGAGAAATCGCGTCACTGCCGACTGGAATCATTCTGGTCTTGGAGACTTCTTCTCCCACTTTTTCACCAGGTAAATGTCCACCGATGCCAGGCTTTGCGCCTTGCCCGATTTTAATTTCGATCGCCTTGCCGACGGACAAGTATTCTGGGTGCACCCCAAAACGCCCCGAAGCCACCTGCACAATCGCGCTGTCCTTATATGGAAGCAAGCGTTCGTGGAACCCGCCTTCTCCCGTATTGAACATCGTGCCTACTTCATGCGCTGCACGCGCCAACGATTCTTGCGCGTTGATGCTAATCGAACCAAACGACATGGCCGAAAACATAATCGGTGTCGAAATCTCTATCTGTGGCGCCATCTTCGTTTTCAAAGAGCCGTCTGCCTCAAATTCCAGTTTGTCTGGTTTCGATCCGATAAACGTCTTCAACTCCATCGGCTCACGCAACGGGTCAATCGACGGATTCGTCACCTGCGAAGCATTGATCAATAGCTTATCCCAATAAATCGGATACGGTTTTGGCGTACCCATGCCAGACAACAATACCCCGCCACCCTTTGATTGTAGATAAATTTCCTTAATCGCTTCGGATGTCCAGTTTGCATTTGCTTTAAACTCTAAATCATTTTTTACAATTTTCAATGCTCTCGTAGGACACATATTCACGCATCGATGGCATGCCACGCATCGGTCGTCTACGGCTTCAATGGTATTCTCGTCCTTGTCCTCGTAGTGGACTTCATTCGCACATTGCCTCACGCAAACAGCGCACCTGATACATTTTTTATCATTACGTTCAATTAAATATTCACCAGTCATAAAATCAAGTGCCATGTTCTACACCTCCACCCTTACAATTACAGGCTCTCCGCCACGTGGTGCCCAGATACGTTCTGGTTCAGGGCAGACAATTTTAATTGCCGACTCCTCACTCGCCACATAAAACATATCGCCTTTTTCCGCTGCAACAAGAGATCGTAATTTCAATCTGTCGTTCAATGCCATAAATCCGCCTGTAAAACCAACCAGAATAGAAAATGGTCCATTGACTAACGCCGAGGCGTATGTTGCGCGCAGCGCCGTGAAAAGCGCTTTGTCCTTGTCCGACATCTTGTCAATCTCACTCCAGAACGGTGCAGCTAACACGGCTGCGGTTTGCTCTAAAGTCAAATCATTTTTCCTGCCCAAGAAGTCCACCAAGTAAGTAATTGCTTCTGTGTCTGTCATCAACGTACATTTGTAGCCAAACTGCTCTATGTATCGCCTGTTTGCGTCATAGGAAGAAATCTCTCCATTATGAACGCATGACCAATCCAACAATGTAAACGGATGAGCGCCTCCCCACCACCCCGGTGTGTTTGTGGGAAATCTGCCGTGTGCCGTCCAGAGATATGCCTTGTACTGGTCGAGCATGTAATATTCACCTACGTCTTCTGGGTAGCCAACCGCTTTGAAAGCACCCATGTTCTTGCCACTTGAAAACACGTACGAACCTTTGATGTGGGTATTGATGTGGAATACTGTGCGAACCACAAATTCATCCTCATCTACTTCCATCTGTTCGACACGAAACGTTTTCGGCTGAAGAAAGTATCTCCACGTAATCGGTCCCTTCCCGATGCCAGGGTGCTTTTCAGTAGGAATCTTTCCTGAACTTTCAATATCGAAGTTGATATTGAGGTAAAGTTCTGTTTCCTGTCTCGCGTCTAAATCATCATAAAATACATGAAACGCATAGCACTCTGCAAATTCGGGATAAATTCCGTACGCAGCGAAGCCTCCTCCGAGACCATTGGACCTGTCGTGCATCAGGGCTATCGATTCAATGATATCTCTACCACTAAATTTCTTCCCCTTCTTGTTCATAATTCCGCTGATTGCGCAGCCTGACGGAATTCTTACCTGGCCCTCGAGCAACATCTTTATCACCTCTGATGTGTTTTTACGGTATAGATTTGCAATTTCTATAACGTACTCTTGCATTATACCTTCTTTCGTAGTCTCTTGTCAACCGATTTAATCTATATTTTTGCAAGAATCTTTTTGCCAAATTGCATTTTCTTTTAAAAAAGTGTTGACAAAGGTGTTTTTTTGCGTTATTATGAATTTGACGAAGCGGTCAGAATCATTTTTGGTTCTGGCCGTTTTCGTTAAAAAAACACAATGTCCTTCAAAATCTTGAGGACATAAAGAAAAGGAGGAATTAAGATGAATGGAGCAGATAGTGTATTTGTATTCATCTGTACCGCACTCGTATTTATAATGACGCCAGCGCTGGCGCTCTTTTACGGGGGAATGGTACGCAGCAAAAACGTGCTCAGCACAAGCATGCACTCATACGCGTTAATCGCGATTGTATCGGTGCAATGGGTAGTGGTAGGTTATTCGTTTGCATTTGGCGATAACTTGGGGGGAATCATCGGCGGATTCCAACACGCATTAATGAATGGAGTAGGGTTTGAACCTAATACTATATATTCTGCTACGATCCCTCACAATTTATTCTTTATGTTCCAGTTGATGTTCGCAATTATCACACCAGCCCTAATTTCAGGCGCATTTGCAGAACGCATTAAGTTCTCAAGCTTCTTAGTATTTATTACTGCATGGATTTTCCTAGTTTACGATCCAATCGCGCATTGGGTATGGGGCGATGGTGGCTGGTTGAGAACCCTCGGCGCACTTGACTTCGCAGGCGGAAACGTCGTACACATCTCATCTGGTGTGACTGGTTTGGTCGCGGCGCTTGTATTAGGCAAACGTAAGAACCGTTCGGCGGCACGACCACACAACATCCCATTTTCCATCTTAGGCGTCGGCTTACTGATTGTTGGTTGGTACGGATTTAATGCAGGTAGCGCGCTCGGATTCAATGCAGCGGCAATGACTGCCTTCATTACGACCAATACTGCAGCTGCCTGTGGCATGATCGGATGGGTCGCGTTTGAATGGATTAAGACGAAGAAACCAACCGCACTCGGTGCCGTGTCAGGTGCCGTAGCAGGTCTCGTCGCAATCACACCAGGTGCTGGATTCGTTACCATACCAGGTTCCATGGCAATCGGCTTAATCGGTGGTATCATATGTTACTTCGCAGTCTCAGTCATGAAGAAAAAATTCGGATATGACGACGCACTTGACGCGTTTGGCGTACATGGTGTCGGCGGAACCATCGGCGGGTTATTAGTAGGCTTCTTCGCAATTGTTTCAAATGAAACCCTCACCCCGAAAGGTTCAGAAGGATTCTTCTACGGCGGCGGATTCTCGCTCCTCGGGAAACAAGCAATTGCAATCGTTGCAACCTATGTGCTTGCAGGCGTCGTGAGTTTCATCTTACTGAAAGTCATTGATAAAGTGATGGGCCTGCGTTCCAGTGAGGAAGCTGAGGCAATCGGTCTTGACGTTGCAGATCACGGAGAAGAAGCATATGGCGGCATGGCAGTCTAACTGTCATCAAGAGTACTTTTGAAAGTACTCAACAAGAGGAGGAAATTGAAATGAAGGAGGAATTTGATATGAGAGCGAACGAAAAACCATTTGTAAAAATTGATATCATTACACGACCAGAATCCTTTGATGCATTGAAAGATGAACTCAACAAAATCGGCATCACTGGCATGACCGTCAGCAACGTACTTGGTTGCGGGATGCAAAAGGGTTACAAAGAATACTATCGTGGCACCGAGGTGGAAATCAATCTCAGGCCAAAGGTGAAGGTTGAAGTGGTTGTCTGTGAAGTGCCAGTACAAAAGGTCATCGACGCAGCAATGAAGGTATTGCGCACGGGCAAGGTTGGAGACGGCAAGATCTTCGTATCCGAGCTGACCAACGTCTACAAGATCAGAACGGGCGAAGCTGGCTGGGCGGCGCTGCAAGACATCGAATAGTAAGGTCGCGCGTAGCGCGTTGCGTCAAATCACCGCGAATCGACGCGAATCACATCAAATGTAAGAGGATCCCGTTCGCGGGGTCCTCTTTTCGTTTGGTACAGACTGAGGAGGCCCTTTTACTACACTTTTCAGACTAAGCAGGCACTTTTACTACACTTTTTGAACAGCACTAGCACGTTATTTTCATCCGATCCTGCAGATGGTAAAAAGAGGTGCAACTTTTCTTTACTATACTTGCTATTTGTTTATTATAGTAAAGAAAAATCTTTCTCTTCAAATCGGAGAGAAAGATTTTTATCAAAAAAGTGTAGTAAAATGGCCCCTTCAGTCTGTACCACTGTATTTTTTTAGGGGTACTCATTTTGACGATTTGTGCGCCAGCGGCATGACCCTACCTTCTCGCCTGTTACAGTTTCACGAACCAGAGGAAATACAAGACGGAAAGAAACACGTGGAAAAAAATAATGATTGGCATCCCAAGCACAAACCGCAGTTTCCTCGTTTTATGGTTCACAATCAGCATGCCCGCAAAGATTCCAACTGCACCGCCAAAAATCGCTAAAAGAAAGAAAGCAGCTTCATCGACTCTCCGCATCCGGTAGTTCTTCGCTACTTTCTTATCGTAAACAACAACTTGAAACCCGATCAAGTTCATAATAATGAAATAAAATAAGTAAAACAAAAAACTCATCAAAAATTCTCCTAGCATGATTATCTACAATACAATGTACGAGTAAAAAGATGAGCAATTACAAATCTTTTAATGAACCATGTGCGCCCGTTGTCTCATATGCGCTAGCACACGATCCGGCCATGTATTACCGACACAATAACGGCTTCCAATGGAATAAATTGTTGTCAAACCTGCCTTTTTATAAAGTCCGCCACTCATTAAATGTCCAAAGTAGTAAATGTTGTCTGAAACAGAATCAAAATGCATGCCAATCATCCCAAAATAATTATTGCCCTTTAACGGATGATTTCCTAATGCGGATTCATGCAATGCAACTGCAATGGCAAATAGCCCATTCACGCCATATTTTAACTCCATTTTCTTGAAAACATCACCATAGCCGGCTAGACCAGTTCCTTTTAGCATGGTATCATAGTTGGCCGCTGTATAGGAACTAATTCCAAACGCTGTCATAAGTACGCGACCTTCATAGGCACGGCTGACCTTCTTTACCACAACTTTTTTTACCACATGTTTGATGACTCGGGTCTTCTTCACAACAGGTTTAGGCTTCTTTACAACTTTCTTGACAACTTTTTTCGTTGCTTTCTTGCTATTTATTTGTGCTTTCTTCATCTTTGGTTGATACGCCATGAGGCGTTGGGTATCTGGGAAGGACTTCACGAAGGTACGTGTATCATTGACATATTGTGAACTTATCCCGTTTTCTCCTAACTGTACTGCCGGAAGCGACATTGTTATCACAAGTAACGCATAGGTGAACACGCACACGAACTTGGAAAACTTTTTCTCCGTATTTAATAAAATAAAAACAACTCCTTTAATCTAACGCATTTTGTTCCAAATAATGTAAAACTCATGTCGTCGGGAATTATTGTACTACATTTCGACGCATTTTGCAAGTTTTTGGGCAATATCCGGCGCATTTGGGCATCAAATACCCCAGCCTTGATCAAAGAAAACCCTGTGAACACTGGGGTTCCCAGCGAAATACTCGGACTCCCGTTTATGGCAGGTAAAAAGAATGACCTGCCTGTTTTTTGAGATTTCAAGCAAATAATCAAGCCCTCTATTGCAGCGATCTTCGTCAAAATTCACCAAAGCATCATCGAGAACAAGTGGTGGTTGCATGTTGCTGGATTCGAAAATCATCTCGACCAGCGCAAGGCGCAATGAAAGCCACAATTGTTCCAATGTTCCGGTGCTCATCTTCACGGCGTCAAGACGTTTGTCGGTGGTCGCATCCGCAATGACCATTTCAAAGTCTGCGTTCATACTGGTCGTATCATATTTCCCGTTTGTCATTTTCGCAAAAATGCGTTGTGCGTTTTTCGCTAATTCAGGCGCATATTGGTTCGAGAATGTTTGATATGCTTCTCCGAGCATGGACATCGCCAATTTCACGGCTGCGTCTTTCTCAAGATACTCTTCCAATAATTCTTGCTGATGCGATAATTCGACTTCAATCTCGTCCAGGTTTTTCCCTTTCGTCCCCAAGCGCGCCGTTTTTGAAGCGATACTTTCTCGCAAAGCCCGCATGCGCACATCCACCAGTCTGGCATTTTCTTGGGCCTGTTCCGCTTCGCCAACGTCAAAGCCTTCCAGTACATGTTGCGCGAGCGCAGAAAGTTCTTCCTCCGTATGATTGACGAGCAACGATTCAATGCTGGCCAGCGCATTTTGGATATCCATTTCATCCGCCTGCATCCCCATCAGATGCGCCTTCAACGCTTGCAACTCGCCTTTTAATGAGGGTAGATCTCCATAATTCAGAAAATATTGATGCGAAAACTCTTTGAGTTCGTCGAGCGCCGCTTGAACTTCTTGCTGCTTTGCGGTGCGACGATGCAGCAACGTGTCAGCCGTCTTCTTTCTCACATCGAGTTCGTTGACTAACCCTGCTGTGCGGTGCAACGCCTCCTCAAATTCCTTTTCCGTTGCACACCCGACTAGCGCAAGGATTTCCGCAATGCGCGCGGTCGCCTGGGGGAGAATCGATGCGTCAAACAGCGCAATTTTGTCCTCTATCCAATGAATTCTTTGCTCGAGTTGATTGATTTCATTCTGAGATTCTGTCTCTGTGCTTTTGTTCAAGCGCTTTTTTTGTTTGAACAATGTAAGGAAAAAACCAACCCCCGTCACAACGACCATCAGGCCACTTGCAAACATGAGCAGTTCATTCCCTTGCACCGTCGAAAACACCTCAACCGCAAGCAAAATCAGCGAAAAACTGAGAAATTTGAAAAGCCAAACATAATGATACGCTGCAATCTCTTTTTCTTTCAGTAATTTTGATTGCAAGCCATCACGCGTTCTTTTCAACGCATCCAGTTCATCCTTTTCTGTATCATTGGCCGCCTTCAGTTGAAGTTGGACCGCGACTGTGTTTTTGAGTGTATCCAACTCCAACTTCCAAGCATTGACTCGTTCACCGAGAAACCGTTCTTTCTCTTGCAGTTGGTCCATAAGTATGCGCAATGCCTCCAGGGCTGTTTGCTGCTCGCCATCAATCAACGCGGCTGTCGCAGAAAGCGCTTCACAGTTCTTTAGTTTTTGTTCGCACTGCGCGATAAATTCAAAATCAGGCTGGAAGCCATCTTTTGTCACCATCTCTTGTTTCACGACGAGCATGCCTTCTTTTTCTGATACGAGAGTTCTGTAATGTCGAATTTTTGTTAGCGTTGCCTTGGCATTGGATGCCTCGCGCGCACGCGAAAGTTTGTCGAAGGTTGCGAATGCCTTGGTACTTTCCTCCAATTGCATTTTGTCCTGATTGAGTTCAGACAAGAGCGCCCTATTATCCTCAAGCATTTGTGTCAGCTCTGAAATTTTCAATTGCACATTCTTGATTTTTGATGTGCTTCGAATGCCGCTCAATTCCTTGCTCAATTCATCCAACACTTTTCTGGAATCCTCGTAAGAAACCTGCCCAGACGAATCCCCCGTGCGAAGGATGGACGAGAGTTTTTGCTCGATACCGTCCGTTTTTTTCGGTTCTAGCTGTAACTGTCCAATGAATGCAGTCTTTTCAAACGTCTCACGGTCTACGCCAAACAAAATTTCCCCCGGCATGGATCCCGTCAAATCCTTGCATTCGCTGCCATCCTCTGTAAAGATGGCTTTGCACGTTTCTTTTTTTGCACGTTCCAAATACAATTGCTTCCCTTGGTACAATTCGACAAACGCACGAATCAAGAAATTCGCGTCCTTACAATACTTTTCATAGTCTTTCTTTTCTTCTTTTTTTGCACCCCAGCCATAAAACAGCATTTTAATCAGCGCTGCCCAAGTACTCTTGCCTGCTTCATTCGGACCATACACGATATTGAGACCATTCGTAAGCGGAAGTGTCTTTCCATTCAATCCGCCAAACTTCTCTGCCACAAGCTTGCTCAAATAACTCATAGTTTGATCTCCCTTCTCTCAAGGGCCGATGAACCGTAGTGTTTTGCCATGGTCAGCAAATGCTTTTGCTTTTCATCTGGTGCTGCCTTTAACGCGGCTTCTATGTTGTTGAGAAAAATTCCTTTTAACGAATCTTCATGTAATGGCATTCCACTGATATCCGCGGTGGTTTCATCAGAAAGTTTCACAAAGTAAAATGATTGCGCAATCGATTCCATAATTTCATCCAAATCCAGCGCAAAATCGGCAACTCCCTTGCAGGTAAGTTTGAAAAAATTGCGTTGCGGTTCTTCAAAGCTACATGCCATTATCCGCGCGACCACATCTTCACTGGACACGCAACCCGTCACATCGATTGCTTCCGCAAAATATTTCCGATTTGCAGTGCTGCGAAACTGCGTTGTTACCTTACCATTTGCAATCTCGCCAAGGATCACACCCTTGTCCCCGCGTTCATCAAACCCACGCCCTTCAGGCACACCAGGGTAAGCATAGACGGTCTTGCCACGCTGATACAATGCAAACGCATGGATATGCCCAAGCGCCAAATAATCAAATCCGCTCTGCTCGATGTCTTGGTTAGAGATGTAATGGTATGGTGTAGCTTGGTTCAAATCTCCATGAATGACACACACAGATGCCTGGTCGGAAGGATCCTTCTGGAATCCAGTCAGCAGACCTCCCGCACAGGTTGTGCTTATAAATCCTGCACCGTAAACTGTAAGGTTTAATTCTGGAAGCACAATGCGTTCCACAGTCGTGGTGCGAAATACGTGCGCATTTTCCGGGAATGGCATCAACGCGTACTGCGAAGCAGGAGTGAAAGGGTCATGGTTGCCTGGCGAAATAAAAAAACGAATCGGTTTTGCACGTTCCATTTCGCTACAAATCAATTCCAAAGAATCGGCCGTGGCATTGATCCCCTCAAATAAATCTCCAGCAATGAAAACAACATCAATGCGTTCCGCGATTGCAAGTGAAACAATCCTAGAAAATACGGCTCTTAGTTCTTCCCGCCTCGCGGCATTCTTTTCTTCATCTAGGTATTGAAATTTCGTATCCAAGTGAAGATCCGCACAATGTAAAAATCTTGCCATAGTCCCCTCCAACACACATGCTATTGTTTCATAAACCTCTTTGATACATATTTAGACCCAACTTTAAAACGCACGAGGTAAAGGCCGTTTTTCACCACTTTGTTATGACTGTCCGTCAAATTCCAAAGCACTGTTTTTTTCCCTGCCTTTGACGCGTTGGATGTCCACAGCGTCTTGATTGTGACATCTTTGCTATTTAATACATACAGTTTCAACGTTGCCTTCTTGTTCCAGGAAACTGTGATCGAAAGAACCCGTTTATTCGCAACTTGAACCATCTTCATACTCGAAATGACTGGTTTTGGTGTCATTGTCGGTTTTGGCGTTGCAGTAGGAATCGGCGTTGGTTTTGGTGTCGCAGTACCCACCACTTTAACACCTGCATGAAAAGAAAAATGGTACTGATTTGTATTCCCAAATCCGTCATTCAAATCAATAGTAATCATTTTATCGGCACCGCCCGCCACAAAATAACTAACGTATCTTGTGACTACCTGATTCACTTTTGTAGAAACACTTGAGTAATACGGGATCCAATTCATAGATACACGTTGGTCCGTAGCCTCCATCTGATAGTTGAACACAGTTGGATCAAAGGCCCTGTTTAGGGTCGCACCTTCAATATTGATTTCTTTCAGCATCGAATTATAAATATTATTAACCTCTGCTACGCGAAGGGTCCATTTCGTAGCCGCATCCGAATGCAGAGTGAAAGAAAAGACGTTCCCCACATCTGCGTTAAAATCAATCACATAGTCCCCATTTTGTAATGTGCCTTCGCTCAGTTTGGAGCCGTTTTTATATGCTGTAAATTCGCCGGTTGCACCAGTTGTCAAGGGATGAAACACCGCTCTTTTTGGGCCAGCATATTTCGCAGGATACACGAGTTCTTGACTCCAGTCTGAAACTGCGTTACTTGCTGCAACTGAAATCATTCTACCACGCAGAACAAATGGAGAAAACATTAGAAAATCAATGGTATCCCCTTTGCATTTGTCGTTTGCATACGCATCTAAAAGATATTTACTACCTTTTGATAACTTTGCTTTTACATTGAATGGCGTCAATACATCATCTGGATCCTGTAAGGAATCCCCCGCAAACGGAATGTTCGGATCATAATAATATGATCCATCTTTATTGAAGACCGCCTTTAATACATTCAAATCTGTGTCCTTTGTGCCAAGCGATTTGAAAAAATAGGTGCCTGTATCATAAGGCTCAACTTCCATCGTACCAGGGTACGGCTCGCTATCCTTCGACACGGTATATTTTTTTGGTGCAGAAGACTCAATTGGCTCTTTCAATATCCAATGCGCATTCGCATAGTCTACGATTTTATGTGCATCGATGATTCCATAGCCATAATAATTATCATGTCCCGATTCCCCACGATCCCGACAGACAAGCGGCAGTGCCGCAAACAGCATTTCATAATTTAGATCAGGCGCCAAGGAACACGCGAGCGCGACGACTCCAGCGGCATAAGGCGTTGCAAAGGAGGTGCCTGAACCATAGCCAATCGAGAATTTTGTCCCGTTCTTAATCATAATGGCGACATCCTTGCCTGGCGCGGAGACATCCACATTCTTATTATAATTAGATTCGCTCCACCGATTCCCATTCTTGTCACACGCGGCAACTGAAATCACATGTTGGTAGGAGGCGGGATAATCGTAAACATGCTTCCCGTCATTTCCAGCAGCTGCAAAAATCAGAATTCCTTCCGCCGCAAGGCTTTTTATGGTGCTTTCTTCCGCATCATTCTTACTCGGCCCCCCGAAGCTGAGACTTATGATTTTGCAACCGCTCAGGGCTGCCATCTTCAAAGCTTCGATTTCTCGTCCAGTATCTGTGGTATCGTTTAAATCGTAGATTTTGTAAGGCTCCACGGATATATTCCAACAAACGCCTGCGATCCCAGACTTGTTGTTGGACGTCGCGGCGATTACACTGACAACGCCTGTGCCGTGCCCGTTGGTATCGTCGAGTACTGTCCCTTTCGTATTTAAATCGTAACCGGGCAGAATATTCTTCGTACTCATGTCCGCAGTCGACCGATTTACCCCAGTATCCAAGACTGCAATTTTCACGCTATTTGCCCCAACGGTCGCATCCCAGGCGCTCTTAAGATTTAACGATTTGATTGCCCATTGGTTTACAAGTTGCGGATCATTCGGCGAACGCATCATTTTTCTCTCCACGACGGGAGATGTATAGGAAATGATGGATTGGAATGATTGCGCAAAAGCGGATTCGGCGACGCCAGCAATTTGGAATTGCCTATCTTGACTCAATCCCAATGGTTTGTACTCATATGTGCTGACTGCGTCAAAAATTTCTTGCATCGACGCCGTGTCAGTAAACTGAACGATGAATTTCTTTTGCTTTTCGTTATTTGCAAGCGACGATGGCATTGCCGTCTTTTTGAACCCAAATAATGATGACACAGAAAACGGATACCCTTTCGCATCTGCAAGGGTATTGCGCAATTGTTGGTCAAACGAGGCAAACGGATTTGCAGCAGGTTCATTAACCATGCTTTGGGCATCTATAAATAAAACATTAGAAAGCAATGCTATCGCAACAAAAATTGAGATGAGTTTCTTTTTCCACACAAGATGTTCCCCCTAAAACAATGTTGACACGAACCAGATGCGGGTGTTAACCGGGCGCTGGGGTTGGTGTATACAATGGAGTAGGCGTAACTGCCGGTGTCGGCGATGGTGTCGGTACGTAGAGCGATTGAAGTTGAACCGCTTTTTTTACAGCCTTCTCTGCATTCATTATACCATATCCGAACGCAGAATCCTTCCCTTTTGCACCAGCATCATCACAAATACTCGGCAGGACCTTTTGTAATTCGTCATGTGTCAGCGCAGGATAGACTGCGCACATCAACGCGATGACTGCGGTTGCATACGGAGAAGAGAAAGAAGTTCCTTGGACCAAGCGATAGCCAGAAGCTGTATTGGCTGCCGCAAGGACATAGTCGCCCGCTGCCGCGCAGTCAACTTTGTCATTGATTTGCGAATAATATGTGATTTTGCTTTTAATATCGATTGCCCCGACACTGATGACTTTGTTGCTAGAAGCAGGATACATATATCCGGAATTCCCGCCATTCCCTGCTGCCGCAACAATAATACACCCGGTTTGATTGAGTTTGTTTATGTAATACTGGTCAAACGGAGTCGTACGACCACCACCAAGACTTAAATTCACGATTTTACATTTGCTTTCAATTGCATACGCAATTGCTTTTAAAATACTCGAAGTCATGATGGAGCCAGTATTTGAAACCTTAATTGGGATGATGGACACATTCCAGGCCCCACCCGCCATGCAAAGTTTGTTGTTGGTTGTTGCGCCAATAATACTCGACACGCAAGTCCCATGACCAACCTTGTCGTCCATTACAGGCAAATCTTTCAGGACATCGTATCCATTCAAGATATTCTCTCCGACCAAGTCAGCATGCGTGCGGATAATGCCTGTGTCAATTACTCCCACACGCACGTCAATGCTGCCCTTTGTGATATTCCATGCTTTTGGAAAGTTCATTTTTTTCAGCGCCCATTGACCAGAATAGACGAGGTCGTTTGGCGTCGCCGTGAGTTTTCGCACCGTATCTTTCGAAGAGAATGCAATCAAACTTTGATGTTTTGCGGAGAACTGCGCGAACTGTGTCACAGGAATATTGACTGTGCGGTCTGTGCTTCTACCGATGAAATCATAGCGAATTCCATCCAGAGCAGTACTTAAAGCCTGCATGGATACGGTGTCCTTGATTTGCACAATCATAAATTTTTCAGGCACGGCCTGCAATTCCCGGTCATTCGAAATAGTTGCGGGATCAAACGATTGCAACCCCACAGCCACGGTGGATAAAAAAGCCTTGTCGCTTGCCTCAAACGGATTGGTCTCACCCAGCACCACAATCCCATTCACTACAGAAACCAGTAACATAACGGATAGTACAAATGCAGCAATTCTCTTCATATCCTCATTCTCCTTCTCTTTTGCATTCGATTAGTCGATGGAAGCCAAATCAAATGGTGTCTCTTGGTATACATAGTAGTTCAACCAGTTGCAATATAACAAATTCGCGTGTCCGTGCCACTTAACAATGGGCGCATTCTTCGGGTTATCATCCAAGAAATAATTGACTGGCACTTGAATCTCAAGCCCCTTCGCCAAATCACGTTCGTATTCTTTTTTTAAAACATTACGGTCATATTCCGAGTGACCCGTCACAAACAATTGCCTTGCGTTTTTGGCCGCCACAATGTACACGCCGGCTTCCTTGGATTCTGAAAGCAATTCTAATTCCTTTACTGCCAAAACATCTTTTCGGTCAACCCCGCAATACCGTGAATGCGGTACAAAAAACCGATCATCAAAGCCGCGAAACAACTTCACATACTTCTTATTGAGTGTATGCGGAAAGACCCCGAAAACCTTCTTTTCATATAGTTTCTTCGGCACCTTATAATGGTACCAAAGCCCCGCGACTGCCGCCCAGCAGATGTGCAACGTGGAATAGACATTGTGCTTGCTCCACTCCATGATTTCACAGAGCTCGTCCCAATAATTGATTTCCGTGAATTCTAACTGTTCCACTGGCGCGCCCGTAATAATCAAGCCGTCGAACTTAAGATCTTTCACTTCTTCAAAATGTTTGTAAAACGTAAGTAAGTGCTTTTCCGGAGTATTTTTCGACTTATGCGACTTGGTGTGGAGCAGTGTGACCTCCACCTGCAACGGCGAGTTCCCTAGAAGCCGGAGCAACTGCGTCTCCGTCTCAATTTTTGTGGGCATCAGATTTAATATCGCGATTTTCAAGGGTCGAATATCCTGATGAAACGCCTGAAATTCGTTCATGACAAAAATGTTTTCGTTCACTAACGTGTCAAAAGCAGGCAGTTCATTTGGTATCATGATTGGCATTTCCGACGTCCTCCCCTCAAAAATGATTTGTTTCCATCATTATGTAACTTTTTAGGAAATTTATCAAGACTCAAACGGCAATTCTGTGATAAAATATTGAAAAAGTACGCAATGGAGGAATCAACTATGAAAAATGAAACTTTAATTGGAGTGCCGTTCTCGTTTGGCACGGAAACCGAGTTGAGAGCAATCAAAAAAAAGGGTGTCGATTATGTTCGCCTGGAGGAAACCTGGCGTTATACCGAGCCCAAATATGAGCATTATGATTTTACACGAAGTCTCGCCGTTCTCCAACAAGCCGAAGAAATCAACCTTGGGGTCGTGTTCGAGATTTCTATGGAACCGCAACCTGCTTGGCTCATCCAAGAGGCCGCTGGTCTCAACTGCTGGGAGAATCCGTTGCTTGCCAAGACCGCAGAACGTTACCTCAAAGCTCTCGTCAAATTCATCGGCAAAAGTGGCGCCATGAAAAGCTGGATCCTACGCCTTCCGGCCACGACAACTCAATGCACTTGCAAGCACGCTTTAGAGGCCTTCCGCGCCTTTATGAAGGCCAAGTACAAGACACTGGATGCGCTCAACGCGCAACTCCGCCAAAACGTGGCGGAATGGGATCACCTCCACCCAAATCACGGAGGAGCCCAAATGGAAAATGAATGGATTCGTTTCGGTTACGAAGCACAACAGTCGACCTATGCGTCGTTTGTACGACTCATCCAAAAATGCGACAAAGATGCGCGCCCCGTGACGCTGTCCTACGGCGCACTCCCGACCGAAGAATTGGCCGTACCGACCTTTGTCCACCTACTTCGCAACCACGATACCGGCGCGCGCAGCGAGGATGCCGTCTGGACTGCAGATCTTCCCATCGGCACACCCTCTTTCGGCATGTGGCGCAGCCTTCCTCCGACGCAAAAGTCCACAATCAATGCGACCTTTGCCGCACTTTCACTTGGTGCGTCAAAACTTCTCTTTCCGCAGCCACCGAGCGCAGAACTCTTGAATTTCCTGCGTTCGAGCGATCAGTTCCTCTCGGCTTGCGCGCGGGAGCCGGCCGAAGTCGCCGTCTTCGCAAGCAAGGACGCCGCATGGTTGGCCGCGCAGTCTGGATCGCCGCACCTCGTCGACGACTGTGTTACCAATTTGATGACGGCGTGCGTGGCGCGGAGTGTGTTTCCGGACTTGCTCCAGGACCTGACGGCGGTCGATCTCACGAAATACAAACTCATCCTCCTGCCAGCCGGATTTACGATCGACCAGCAACAGACGGCGCAACTGACGGCCTATGTCGCGCAGGGCGGCATGCTCGTGTCCGACGGACTCGCTGCAGCGTATGATCAGGTCGGCAATGCCGTTGGTGTTTCGCATCTCGCGGAACTCTTTGGCTGTGTGGAAAATGGCTACCAACCCGCACCAAAACATGCGGTCCTGACGGGTGTCAACGAGTTTGCAACCTACTCTGTCGCCGCAAAGGAATTCCTGCAAACCTTCCAACTGACCAACGGGAAAGCCGCTTTCCAATCCGAAGACGGCATCGCTGGGGTTGCCAACGCGCACGGCCAGGGCTCCACGCTGGTGTTTGGCACGTTGTTTTCCGCGGGAAAAATCAGCACCGACTTCCTCGGCACCATTCTGGACTCCGCGTCTGTGAAAAACCTCGATCTGAAAGTCATTGTCCAGAGCCTGATTTCGACGGATTACTGGGTGGTGTTTGCTTTTAATAAGGAAGAAAAAACGAGCAAATTCGTCCTCGACGAAACACAAGGCTACACCCTCGTCGACAGCTTCGGCTGCCAAATCAACACGGAAACATTCAAGGTGACCGTCGAAGGCAACGCCGCGTGCTGCATTATTTTCAAAGCAAATGAGGTGACGAAATGAAGGTATTATTC
>Ga0194063_10000759_pt1 | contig 22597 bp, 22 predicted proteins | sample SepL3720m_MetaG_FD_155459 | JGI IMG/M metagenome (GOLD analysis project Ga0194063, IMG submission 155459) | Anoxic zone freshwater microbial communities from boreal shield lake in IISD Experimental Lakes Area, Ontario, Canada - Sep2016-L373-20m | ecosystem: Environmental > Aquatic > Freshwater...
ACTCGGCAAGTGAACGCCAGCGATCATGCTCACCTCTCACTTTCAAAGATATCTGGTACATCATCAGCCTCCTCTCGAGGACCATATGGTACCTCAAAAGTGTTACCGATGTATCTCAGCCTAATCAGATGCTAAAATAACCACATGGCATTAGACGCAAAATATCAAAAGTATCCATACCTCGCACGATTCGGCCAAAATCGCCACACTGTCGAAATAATTCTATCTGGTCTTTACAACCAAAGTGGCCATTTGAGTGGTCAAACTTCTATCGAGTTGCCGGGGATCGATGGTCAGCCCGAAGAATATATGACAGCAACAGACGCCGTATCTTTTGTATTGGAGTGGTGCAACAACAACAACGTTATCTCAAGTGCCGAATATTCATCATTTCAAAATAATGCTTTTAAATCTCCCACCGCCACGATTAGCAAGCTTTTTACGGCAATCCAAAAAAGAGTTGTCGAGCCAGAGCACCTTCTTACTAGCCGCCTCGTCGCCAACATGGCGGAAATGGATCACAACAATCAATTAACTCAAGTTGCTCCCAGCCAGTCTGGCAATCCACTCGATGCCTATCGTGCCTACAACCGTCAACTAATGGGGTTAGATCAAGCATTTGCCGGAAATAAGATAAGGCTCAATGCTCTCGTTCCTCAAGGTCTAACTGCCAGCACCGGTGGGCTAGTCACTCCAGATAGTATTGAACAAATCATCAAGAACAACTTTTCCGATATTGGATTTTTGCATCAAGAGTCACTTCGTCGCTACGAAAACATTGCCGACGATCAAAAACGTGCTCAATATATCGGAGAAGAGCTTCATGGTTATATCTCAAATATTATACAAACAAGCTCTCCTGCTCTTTCGAGTTATTCATACTATAGTAATAATGGCCAAGATTATATCAACTTGGGAGTTACAGTTACCTCAATTCTCAACGGCTGGGAACAAAACGGCGGTAGTTTAGAATCATTCGCTGCTAGCCACGCCCAAGCTGCAATGGCAATTCCACTCCTTTTACCCTCTCGTGGTGAAGCACACTATCAATTGATCAATAGCTTAGCTCCCAAAATGGGGCTAGATCAGGCTAGACAAGTTGCTGATCAGATCGTTCGACAGCTTAGCCGAAGTGCTGGCAAAGAAGTGATTACTCCAGAGGGTTTAATTGCACAAGCTGCAAAGTTATCCGGCGTTGATCCAAGCCAAATCTCACAAATTACCGATGCCCTCAAAGGCACTCCCATCCTTGCAAGTCTCGAATACGAATTCTCCAAATCAACCCAAACTCATGGCAAGCTTCGCTCCATTTTGGATTCGCAGCTCCAGTCTGCTGGCATAGACCCAACTCTTGTAAATAGTAATTTTGATGTGGAACTTCGCAAGCTCGGTATAACCCCAGGGACTCAAAAAGAAAATCACGACGCTCTCATCGCACGGCTCAATAAAGCTCGCCTTGATGGGGCATCTCCTAGCGTGTTAGAAGAATACAGCCGTCTGATCACCAATAATTTGTACGACCACCTTGCAACCAATAGTGAAAAGGGGTTGGTTAATCTCTCCAAAGCCAATCACAAGCTATTGGCTTGGCGCACCAAAATCGGCGATGCCGAAGATGCCTTCATGGACAAGTGGTTTAACTTCGAAGATAGTCTTCCCTGGAACAAAGCTAGCCGTTACTTCTTTGAAAATTCCGAAAAATGGGGCAAGGCGGCCAATCATGCTATCTGGAAGGTCACCGACAAGCTGGGTTTACCCCAAATTCCCATTTTTGGATTTGTTGATTGGGCAATGGAAAAGTGGCATGGATTCAAAAAAAGCACTTCTATTAGTTGGCTTAAATCTCTTCGCGGCACAACAACTCCATGGGGCAAAGCTATCCAGTTTAGTATTCGTCACTATATTAAAGGTGGGTTAGACTCCTCAGGCGCTTGGTCTTCGGCTTCTCACGAGCTCATTAGTAAGGGATACAAATGGGCGATTACAGCAGCCAAAAAAAGATCTCTTTATCAAAAAGCCGCGTCTTGGGGGGCCAAAGCTTTTGGCTCACTTCTTACCAAGTTAGCTCCACTAGTTGCCAAGTTTAGTGCCAAATTGATAGTGATACTTGCTGGTTTCGCTTCAGTCATTGGGACTATATTTAGTGCCCTCGGCTTACTCTCCATGGCTGTAGACTTCGTAATTAAACCCCTATTCGGGTTTGTTAAAAAATTCGTCTCCGACCCTGTCTTTGCCCTATTTAGCGGTTTGGCAGCAGGGGCAGCAGCAATACCTGCCGTTGCAGGCTCTGTGGTTGCAGCCGTTGTTGGGGGGCTTGGGGCTGCTCTCGGTGGTTTTGCTGGGCTTGTTGCAAGTTTGCCCTGGATAATAGGTGGGGTTATTATTTTTGGGCTAATTGCCTTTGCAAGCATCTTTACAGTCCCCAACGTTGATCCAGGTAGTGGCGGAGGCCTAGCAAATAGTAGTGGCCCAGCAGGCAGCAGTGGCTCAACTCACATTAATATTGATAAGTCTGTAAAAGGAAGTTTTAATGGTGATAAAAAAATAGACAATAGTAATGTAGATCAAACTCTCGCGTACACCGTAACCATCACAGCAACAGATATTCCCCTTGCGGATGTGACGCTAGAAGACACGTCAACCCTTACAACCAAGGGTGGTAGTAACCCCGTTGGCACACCGCAAAAGCAAACAATTCCAGCTCTAGCTGCAGGCGAAAGCACAACCATTGAATATACTCAAAAACTAGATTCGTCTTTTCGGGATAGTTATCTAAATAACAGCGTAACTGTAACTGCTAGCAGTCAAAATGGATCCGAAACCAAAAGCTACTCTCTTGGGATAATTATCGGAACCCCACCAATACTCCCCACCGGCACATTTGCAGTTCGCTTGGCAGCAGTTATCTCTGGTTGCTATGGAAACATTGTTACCATGTCAGATGGTGGAGCATGTCTCAAATCCTTAAATGATCCCCAGATATCCAGCATAATTTCGACTCTCGTGGGTTCGGCCAATAGTTACGAGTACCTTCAGTGCGTTGGCTTTACGGAAGCCGTTCTATCCGCTGCTGGATACCCTTCTCTTGGAGGCAACCCCGACGGCAATGCTGCTGGATATCTCACATCGCCACCAAGCGCATACACACTTTTCAAAGGTGGAACTCCAATTGCTGGAGATGTTTTCTTGATGGGATACGATCAAGTATCTGGTACTGGTCACGTTGGCATTGTGATTGGTGTTGCTGGTAATATGGTAATGGTTGCCGATGCCAACTGGAACGGCAAAGGGATGACGAGAACTAACGGTCAGATACCTCTATCAAGCATTAGTGGATTTTTGAGAAAAAAATAAGATATGAATAAGATAATTAAAATCATCACAAAATATTGGAAGTATCTAGCTTTAGGGCTGCTACTCATCGTCGCCTCATCTACATTATTCAATTCACCCCCCAAGCTTACAAGCGCCAATCCAACAAATGGGCAAATTGAAGTTGATCTAAATAGCGATGTTATTCTAACTTTTAATAAAAAGGTACAACCTACCAATTTTGAATTTCGCTCCACCCCCGAAGAAACCTTCATAGCATCTAAAGATAATTCCAATACTGTCACGCTTTCTCACACCAAATCTTTTTATCAGGCAACCCAATATGCCGTCGATGTTTATTACAACAAACAAAAGATTTCGACTATTTCATTCACCACTCAACAATCCCAAAGCAATCCGCGCGATCTACAAAAAATCCAAGAAGGGGTCGATAGAGATTACCCTCTAGCAGACAAGCTACCATTTACAACCCCTACTTATCAGGTAGTTTATATCTCTGCCCTAACTCTTCAGGTTGAGTTATACGACGAAACTCTTGATCAACCAAAGATTACCAAAGAGATAAATAATTGGATCGGCAGTGAGGGGGTAGATCCATCAACCCACACTCTCGTTTTCAAATTGCCAACACATCCCTCTCCCACCACCATGAGGTAAGTCCTTTCGTAGGGTATACTAAATGTATGCAAAGCAATCACGCTATCCCCCAGAACGTCACCCAATATCAATTTCGCCTTGTAGGGGACATGACTCTCAAACAATTTCTCGAGCTTGCCGCAGGCCTTTTACTTGCTTATCTTTTTTACAGTAGTAATCTTATTTTTCTTTTCAAATATCCACTTGCTCTCGCCTCTGTTTTTTTTGGCGTCGCCCTAGCTTTTATTCCAATCGAGGATAGGCCGTTAGATCTTTGGATTATTAATTTTATCAAAGCCATCTATGGGCCAACTCGATTTATCTGGGAAAAGTCTCACGTCATCCCGTCGCTCTTCTTGTATGAGAAGCCAGCTGTAATAGCAAACAACACCTCAACAAAAACAATAAAGGCTCCCGGCAAAGCCGTTGTTATCCCTGTCAAAAGCGACTTATCGTCGCAAGAAGTTACTCAAATTGATCGCCTCAATTCTCTCTATGTTACTCCAACATCGCTAACCCCAGTTGTCGACAATTCTAAGCCAAGTGTTACTATTCGCAAGCTTAGCACCACCCAAAACGCCCCTCCCCAAAACCCACCATCAATTTCTCCAGAATCTCTAACTGTTGCCGCAAAGCCAGAGCAAACTACAGAAGAATCCAAAGCGATATCAACAGCAGAACCAAACCTAGAGGCGTCTCGCCTCAACTCCGTCTTCTCATCCAAAGAGGCTAGTCCCCAAAAGGCTGTAGCAGCTGCCAACATCTCCCTCCCAGCAACTCCAACAACCCCCAACATCATTTCCGGCCTTGTATTAGATCAAAAAAACAAGCTCATCGAAAACGCCATTGTTCAAATTAGTAATCCTGGAGGGATTACCGAAAGAGCTGTTCGAACCAATATTCTTGGCCAATTTGCAATTAGTACCCCGCTCAACAATGGGACCTATTATCTAGAGGTAGAATCCGACGTAGCTACGTTCCCCAAAACCTCCCTTATTCTCGAAGGCAAGGTTCTTTCTCCCATCAAAGTTCAAGCCACTAGTTAACGTGTTAAACTAAATGTATGAATCCAGATATTATCATTGCAACCACCCAAGATCATCTCGAAATTGAAGCCATTCAAGACGATATCGTTATCACCAAGAATGGTGGTTGTTCTGTCATAATTCAAGCATCTGCCATCAATTTTGGCCTACTTTCAGAGAGCGAGCAAGATGCAACTATCTATGCTTATGCTGGGTTGCTCAACTCGCTTAGCTTTCCCATTCAAATAGTAATAAAGTCTGACAAAAAAGATATTTCCGCCTACTTAGAGCTTCTTGCCACACAAGAAAAAAAACTCAAAGACGACATCCTAAAAACTCGCATGTCTCACTACAGACAGTGGGTGGAAACCACTATTACCGAGCAAAACGTCTTAGATAAAAAATTCTACGTTGTAGTCACCTATCAGCCAGTTACCATGTCGGGCAAGGTTGTTATAGACCAAGATTTGCTAATTAGAGCCAAAACAGATCTTGAGCCCAAAACAGAGCACATGATCAAACAGCTCTCAAGGATTGGCCTAACTGCACAAACTCTCAATAATGCCAACCTACTTCGCCTTTTTCATAATTTTTACAATAGCAGCGTCAAGGGTCAAAAGTTCGATATTGTTGCCAACTACGAAAAGCCAATAGTCGCCCCAGCCGTCGCATAATCCTGCTATACTAACGCTGTATGCCCAAGCTAAACCTACCCAACTTTTTCGGTTCCAAAACTGGAAAATCTGCCGAGATTGCATCAGTAAGTACGCCCATCAACAAGCTTGCCGACGGCAGCGGCTCTGTCAAAGATGTTATCGCGCCAGAAGCTATTGAGGTGGATTTTTCCGATGTCAAAATCAACGATACCTACTTTCGCACTCTTTTTGTTGCTGGATACCCGCGCTTCGTCAATGCCAACTGGCTTTCACCTCTCATCAATTTCAATCACAGCCTCACAATCTCAATGTTTATTTATCCAATCGATGGTAAGGGTGTTATTGATGACCTAAGAAGAAAAATCGCCGAAATGGAAGCCGAACTTCAGGGAGATATTCAAAGAGGCCGCATCGTAAATATTGACACGCAGGTCAAGCTCGAAGACGCCAGGTCGCTTCAAGAGCAGTTGGCCAAGGGCGCGGAAAGGTTTTTTCAGTTCGGGCTATATGTAACAATTCGCGCCGACAAAAAAGACGAGTTAGATCGAGTGACCAGCAAAGTCAAATCGACCTTGGGATCGTTAATGATTGTTGCCAAAACAGCAACCCTTCAGATCGAAGACGGCTTCAAGACAACTCTCCCCCTGGGCCAAGACAAGCTCAACATCAATCGCAATATGGACACGACAAGCCTAGCAACCACCTTCCCTTTCACAAGTAGCGAACTTACCGCCAACGAAGGAATTGTGTATGGCATCAACGAGCACAACGACAGTCTCGTAGTTTTTGATCGCTTTTCTCTCGAAAACGCCAACATGGTTGTTTTTGCCAAATCTGGTGCCGGTAAAAGTTACATGGTCAAACTCGAAATTCTAAGATCTCTTCTTTTTGAGACAGAAGTAATCGTTATCGACCCAGAAGATGAATACAGGAAAATGGTTACAGCAATTGGTGGTAGTTATATTGATTTTAGCTTCACCTCGCCAGCTCGTATCAACCCCTTTGATTTACCCGAAAGCAAAGAACCCGACGCCAATGAACTAAGTATGAAAATTATCTCGCTTCACTCCCTTCTCAAGGTCATGATGATCGACATCTCCCCCCAAGAAGATGCCATTCTCGACCGAGCTCTAGTTGCCACCTATCAGATGAAGGGTATAACCAGAGATCCAAGTACCCACAAGAACGAGCCCCCACTCATGGAGGACCTTTACAAAATCTTGGTCGGGATGGAAGAGGATGTCGCTCGTGGACTAGCCGACCGCCTCGAGAAATATGTCAAAGGTAGCTTCCAGGGGATTTTTAGTCAAAGAAGTAATGTCGATTTCCACAAAACACTTACCGTCTTTGGTATCAAAAACCTCCAGGACGAACTTCGCCCAACCGCCATCTTCATTATTCTCGATTACATCTGGACCAAGGTAAAAAGAGACCTTAGACGCAGGTTACTCATCGTTGATGAAGCCTGGTATCTGATGAAAAATGAAGACTCTGCGAGCTTTCTCTATGCGGTTGCCAAGCGCGCGCGCAAATATTACCTAGGGCTTAGCACAATTACCCAAGATGTTGAAGACTTTCTCAAAAGCGATTATGGCAAAGCCATCGTTACCAACAGCAGCTTACAAATTTTAATGAAACAAAGCACAAGCGCAGTCGACAGGCTCAAGGAAGTGTTTTATTTAAGCGAAGGCGAAAAACACCTACTACTAAGCGCCGAAGTTGGGGAAAGTTTGTTTTTTGCGGGCCAAAATCACGTCGCGATGCGAGTTGTCGCTTCACCCGAAGAACACGAGCTTATTACCACCAACCCCGAAGAACTATTACAAAGGCAAAGGGCCGCAGCGCTCGCCAGACCAGTTCTTCCAGTCGCTGTCCCGGTTTCGCTAGCACCCATAGCTCCAGTAGTAGCCACCAAGGTAGAGGCGCCGCCACAGCCCCCCGCTGCAACGCAAGCAGTTCCCTCGGCGGTTCCACTAGTAGCACCAGTTTCAGCTCCAGCAAATCCACAGCCGCCAACCAACAAAGTGATATTTCAAGTCGAAAGATCCCCGGAGCCAGCAAATTAAAGCTCAAGCATTGATCGGCATCACCACATACAGATATTCTTCATCACCCTCTTCTTGAAAAGATCCTGGCGCAAGCGCCTCGCCAAGCCCAATTTTTACGTTTTCGCAACTTGATGTTGTTAAAAAATCCATCACATATTTTGCATTAAACACAACGCTAGAGCTCTCTCCCTGGTCTATTGCTGCGGGGCAGCTAGCCTTACCTTGCCCCTTATCCCCAGCCTCCCCAATAGCCGACACTTCGCCATCACCAACGCTCCATCTCATTACATTTGAATTATCTCGTGCGAAAATCTGCACCGACTTCACCACTTGCAAAAGCTCTTCTCTGTTTACCGAGAAAGTCAAAGCAAAATTCTTGGGTAAAATTCTTGTGTAGTCTGGAAAATTGCCCTCCAAAACCTGAGCCATCAAAACAGAGTCTTCCGTTTTTAGGACGATTTGCTTCGATTCCTCTAGATACAAAAGTTTTACTTTTTCATTTTTTGAGAGCTTCATCATTTCCAAAACGGCCCTAGCGGGTACAATAATATTGCGCTTTTCCCCTCCCTTAATCTTCATTTCACAAAGCGCAAGCCTAAATCCGTCAGTTCCTACCACCTTTAGTTTATTTTCACCCATTTCAAACAAGATTCCCGTAAGTACTGGGCGTAGAGAATCTTTTGCACTAGCGTAGATTACTTTCCCTAAGGTGCTAGACAGTTTTTCCGCTAATAGCTCAACCCCATCGCCATCGCCATTCGGGAGTATTGGGAACTCATCCGCGCCGATTGTCTGAATTTGCCCTTTGTAAGTCCCAGCGTTTATTTGCAATTTACCACTCTCTTCAGAAATCAAAACCTTTTCTCCAGAAATTGAGGTTATATAGTCCAAAAACACCCTCGCGGGCACTGTTGTTTTCCCAACTTCTTCAACCTTTGCTGGTAAGAATATAGACATCCCTATTTCTAGATCAGTTGCCGAAAGGCGAATGCCAGCTGGTTCTGCTGTCAACAATATGTTGGACAAGACTGGCAACTGGGGCTTGCTGGCAACAACTCTTGCTACTGTCGTTACTGCGTCACAAAGTTGCTTGAGCCCAATTTCTATTTTCATTAAGACCGTATTATAAAGAATAATATTAATTATATATATAGGTAGTATTAGTCATTATTATCGTGCGTGTAAATGTGTGTAAGCTTGGCGTCTGTCTGGTCAATCGTATTTCATTTGGGTGTACAAAGGGGTGGATAAACATTCGATTATTGTGGATAACTACGTGCACAACTATTTATTGTGGATAACCCTCCTCAAGATATCCCCTTATCCACAACCATTTAGCAAGTTATCCACAATAAGTTTGAGAGCATTGTGTATAAGCTGTTATTAACTTTCCTGGTTTCCAGAAGTGGACAGCTCATGTTTGATGTCAGAAATTGCCCTTCCCACTTGTTGGTTAACACTAATCTCAGCAGTAATTTTGTCTACAGCATGCATAATCGTTGTATGGTCTCTCCCACCAAATAACTCTCCTATTTGCTCATGCGGAACGTCAAGTTCTGTCTTAATCAAAAACATTGCGACATGTCTAGCGGCTACCAGGGGTGCTTTTCGACTATTGCTAATAAGATCTTGAGCTTTATAGCCAAAATACTTTGCAGTTCTAGAAATAATAATATTTGGTCTCAACCTAGAGCGTCTCCCCTCCTGTACCACGCCATAAAATGTGCTTACTAGCTCTGGGGTTATGGGTGAATTTTTTGAGTCTGCGAGTGCCACAATTCTTCGAAATATTCCCTCAAGCTCCCTCGCATTGGTGGCGGAATGTTCGGCAATTAAAGACAAAGATTGTGCCGAAACGTCAATTTCCATCTCTTTTGCTTTTTGGGTCAAAATCGCAGCCCTCATCTCATAATCTGGCGGTTGAATATCTACGGTGAGTCCACCCAAAAATCTAGACGAAAGCCTTTCTTCAATTTTGGGAATTTCTTGAGGTGGGCGATCGGAGGTTAAGATAATCTGTCGTTCAGACATGTATAGCTCGTTAAAAGTATGAAAAAATTCTTCTTGAGTATATTCTTTGCCAGATATAAACTGGATATCGTCTACCATTAATACGTCGCAAGACCGGTATCGTTTTTTAAAATTAGCCGTCTTTTTGCTCTGTAAGCTTGCTATTAGATCATTGCCAAAAGTTTCGGCCGAAATATAAAGAATTTTTGCTCGCGGATTATTCTCGAGTATGGCGTGTCCGATAGCATGCATCAAGTGGGTTTTCCCAAGGCCTACCCCTCCGTAAATAAACAAAGGATTATATTTTCTTCCAGGATTCTTAATCACCCCCAGAGCTGCTGCGTGTGCAAAATTATTAGAGGATCCAACCACGTAGGTATCAAGAGTCAGTCTGGGGTTGAGATTGTGCTGAGGTTCTTGTCTGGGAGTCTGTGTCTGCTGTTCAAAAAGAGATCCATCAACTTCTTTGTCTTGTGTAATGGTAGCTTGTTTTGTGGTTTTACCAATTGCGATATCTAGGGCAACTCGTCTACCGGTAATACGTTCTGCTGCGGCGACAATTTGATCCACATATTTATCGGTTACCATTGCTCTCACATATGTTGAGGGGCACTTTAACCCTAGTTTGGCTTCGCCACCCTCAGTCTCGGCATAACCTTCTATAGATAGTGGCTCAATCCAAGTACTAAAATGAGCACCAGAAATCCCCAGCTGAAGATCTGCCTTGATTCCATTCCACAACTCTTTTGTATCCATCTTAACCTAGCAAATATATTCTCGTGGGGCAGTTCGCGAATACAAGTTAATCCAAGGCGAATATACACAAGTTATCCACATTCAACAATGTATCTGTACTACATCAAAATATGTGTTACAATTCAGCAACTATGACAAAGAGAACTTTCCAACCCAAAAAAATGAAAAGACGTCGAGTCCATGGCTTCATGGCCCGCATGGCTACTCACACTGGTCGCCTTGTTCTCAAACGCCGTCGCGCAGCTGGACGGACTCGTCTTGCTGTCTAACCTGCTAAACTTGGTACTATGATTTCCAAATCAAGCAAATTCCCGATGCGCACCGAATTTTTTACCTTCCGCAAGCGCGCTCAAATTGCTCATTCGCTCCACCTTCTTCTTTATTATGCAGTCGCGCCCCAAGCAAAGCTCACTGGGCGAAGTGGGGTAGTAATCCCCAAAAAAGTGAGTAAACTAGCCACCAGTCGCAACACCCTTCGTCGTCAATTGATAGATGCCATGTTCCCCCTTGCTAAGTCTAACAACATTGATCTTATCCTTTTCGTAAAATCCATGGCTCCAGTCGACGTGCTATTTTCCGAACTCAATCAATTAGTCCAAGCAGCGCATGTATAAGATTTATCGACTATTTTCCCCATATTTAAAGTCAATTTCCAAGAACCTGGGTTTATTGAATGGTTCTTGTCGCTTTACTCCAACTTGTTCGCTTTATGCCAAAGAAGCAATCCAGAAGCATGGGTTATTTCTTGGCGGTTGGTATGCCGCTTGGCGTCTGCTACAATGTCATCCATGGAGTAAGGGTGGTTACGACCCCGTTCCACAATAACAAATCTTTATGTATAACACATATATCTATCAACCCATTCTTAACCTTTTGGTTTGGCTATATCAAATTGGTGGCAACAATTTGGGTCTTGCCATTATTCTACTCACTCTCATTATCCGCACGGTTATGATCCCCTTTGTTCTACCCTCTCTTAAGAGTGCTGCCAAAATGGCCAAACTAAAACCCAAGCTAGACGAGCTCAAAACCAAGCACGGCAAAGATCAAAAGGCCTTATCTGAAGCCCAGTTATCACTTTACAAAGAACATGGTATCAACCCTACAGCAGGATGCTTGCCCTATATTGTCCAATTTGTTTTTCTTATTGCCTTGTATCGAGTCTTTGCCAACTCTCTCCAAAATGGCAATCTCAACGGTCAGACAGTCAACACAATGTTCTATTGGTGGGATCTTAAGCTCAAGGATACAACTTATGCTCTCCCACTTTTGTCTGGTGCCCTCCAACTTCTCACCTCACTAGCAATTCTTCCAGCAGTAGAAGATAACCCAGAAGGTCGTAAAGAATTAAAAAAGGAAGCCAAAGAAGACGTTGCAGAAATGGCCCAAACAATGCAACAGCAAATGGTATTTATGATGCCAATTATGACTGTAGTTTTCGCCCTTCAATTTCCTTCGGGCTTAGCTCTATATTGGGTGGTTACAACCGCCTTTTCCTTTGTTCAACAAATAATTATTTCCGGCCCCGGCGCCTTGGGAGGTTATCTTAAGCGCCTCGGAATAGGAAGGTAAATATGATCGAATCAATAATCCAAGGCAAAATTCTCGAATTATTTTCATATCTTGGTATTCCAGATACGCAGGTTGAGTTTATCGATGATGGAGACACCATCAAGATAAATCTTCATATCCCAGAAAGCGACGCTGGCATCTTTATTGGACGCTATGCCGAGACTCTCGACGGCGTTCAGCGCGTTGTCTCTGCAATAATCAACAATGGCCGAGAAGTACATCAACCAGTGTTAGTCGACATAGCTGGATACCGCGATCGTCGTTACGCCAAACTTACAGATATCGCCTCGCACTTGGCAGCCGAAGTAAAAGAATACGGTACGGCACTTGCTTTCCCAAGTGGTCTCTCAGCCACTGAGAGGCGCCAAATTCACTTGTTGTTTAGCAATGATGAAACACTCACCACCTACTCCGAAGGATACGGAGAATCGCGCCGGCTTTATCTGGCTCTCAAAGATACTATCTCCGCTTAACCTTTTTCTTTTATTGGGCACAGCGGTTCAGTTAGGTCTGCATTTTTGGCCCGCCTCTAGCCTTATTTATGGCATCAGAGTCGACTATCTCTCCCCTACCTTATACGCTCTTGATATCGGGATCATAATCTCTCTATTTCTCGCATATTTACAAAATCACAATATAATTAGAAGCAATTATCCACTTTCCCTATTTTATTTAATAGCCGCAAGTAATCTAATTTTTTCGCAAACCCCACTACAATCTCTCTTATGGTGGCTGCATCTAGGGCTGTACTTGTGTTGGGCCAGTACCATCTCATTAAAATGGCTGCAAGATCACGTCAAATGGCTACTGATACCCCTTGCCTCTCTATCTTGCCTTGGTCTAGCTCAAATTATTCATGGTGGTAGCTTCCAGGGCATATTCTATTGGCTTGGAGAACGGCGAATTAATATTAGTCAGCCAGGAATAGCCCTTCAGGAATTATTTGGAGTCCGATATCTTCGGGCCTATTCGCTTTTTTCTCACCCCAATATTTTCGCCGGTTGGGCAGTTTTTTCAGTTCTAATTATTTCTTTTTTCGACAAATCGAAAATAATTAAAGTATTTAGTTGTTTACTGGGTGTTGTAATCATATTTCTTACTGCAAGTCGCTCAGGCGCCTTGGGCCTTCTGGCAATTTTATTTATGATGACATTCAGAAAGCCAACACAGAAAATCTCTCAAAATTTAATATATTTCATACTGGGAGTAGCATCTATTTCATACTTAGTCCTTGTTCGATCCGAATCAGTAATTATTCCAAGGTTAAACCTTATTTCTATATCTTTTGGAATTGTCCAAAAGTATCCCGTTTTTGGGGTTGGCGCTCTAGGAAGTCTTTCGGTATATCAATTCATATCTCCAGCTATTCGCTACCTCCAGCCAGATCACTTCTCTCCCACCTTGTTACTTTCGTGGCTTGGGTTTGTTGGGATAATACAGTTAATTATCGTAAGTAGATATTTCAACAAAGCTCACATATTATTAAAAACTCTCTTTCCCCTACTTCCCATATTTCTTCTGGATCATTATCTTCTTACGAGTTTCTCTGGTATGTTAATCGTTGTGTTGGCATTTCGATCTAGCTATCTTCTAACCCAGCTCGACTAATAGCGCTTATCCTGTTATTCTATAACCTATGAAATTGCGTTTACACACAGATGGGGGCTCTCGAGGGAACCCAGGCCCCGCAGGATATGGGTATGTTGTATCGGACAATTCCTCTGGTGCGGCAATAATTCTGAGAAAATGCGGTAATTATTGTGGTGAGACAACCAACAATCAGGCCGAATACTACGGATTAATCAATGGTCTCGTCTGGATATCAAAAAACTGCCAAGCGGTTGATGATTTGGAGATAGTAATGGATTCTCTTTTGATTGTGAATCAAGTCAAGGGTTTGTACAAAGTTAAACACCCAGAATTGGCCAAGCGCCATCAAGAGGTGAAATCACTTTTACAAAATTTTAGCAAATGGAGCATTTCTCACACATATCGTTCTGGTAATAGCAGTGCAGACGAGTTGGTGAATAGGGCGATTGATATTCGCGGCCAAGTTCTTTCCTAATAAATAATAATTTCTTTTTTCATACGAACTGTCTGGTATTTTTGTAGGGTCATTACGGCGAATTATAGGGTAATAAAGATATGTGACTAAGTTATAGGTAAGAACATGGTAAAACCAGCCATGGAGGAATATGAAAAAAAGGTAAGAACGAAAGAATGGGAGAAAGATAGTAAGAACAAGGCGCGACAAACCGCAATAAAACAGTAAGAACAAAGAGGGGGAGTATGGTGGAAATAATATAGGGTAGAAATAAAAAAATAAATACGCTATACGTTCACGGCCAGATGTTGTAAGCTACAAACATGGCACTGTCTCAAACACTAAGCGTAGAGCGAGAAACCTCAGTTGTGGTAATTCTTGGAAACTGTCCTATCAAAACAGAATTAATCAAGGCTTTTTCCGCCAAAAATATTGATTTTAGTCTAAATAATCAGGGTGCCGACTATTGTATTTATTGGGATAATCCAACTCAAGTCGAACGTTCAAGCTCTCGCTCAATCTACATCCATACATTTGGGAATTGGTCTACAAACTACACAGAAACCCCAAACTCAAGGCATATATTTTTGGGATCACTGTTTGGCACAACAATAATTGAGCCAACTTTATCCAAATATAGGCGGGAGGCCCAGGGTAGGGGAGAGATAACGCTAAGTGGAGACGGAGTTGAAAAACAATATTTATTGTCGGTTGCAGATGCGGTTTTGGGAATTGTTGCCGCAGCAATCCATCCTCGTGCCAATAGTAAAATTTATCTATTGGGGATAGAATACTCGAGTCTTTCTTTGGCATACCATGTGCGTCAACACATATCTGGTCACGTTAACGTGGTTTTTTCAGAGGCGCCACCTGTAGTCGAACCAGAACTTAATTGGGATCAAATCGGAGAGGGATTAGAGTCTCTCAACATCAAATCTACACAGACGGATCGAGATCTTGATCAATATCTTAACTGGCTGTTTACTACTTCTTTGGAAATCATTTCTCAGACACCAATACAAATCCAAACTCAAACTCAAACCCAAACCCAAACATTAAAACCGGTAAATGCAGTGAAGTTAACCAAATTTTTACCCTCAGTAGCTGTTCCTAGTCAGCTAAAAAAACCGAAATTTACATCTATTTTTTCCATAACTCATAAACCTAAGCAAATCAAATTTGAGCCGATTACCCCCCCAGCTAAACCAGCAATGCAGGCTAGAACACCCAAAACCTTCAATTTTATTCCAAAGTTTCATTTACCTTCGCGTTTGGCAAACATTCTTGCCGTCCTAGGGATATCTTGTTTTTTGTATATATCGTCGATCATAGTCGCCTTGCTGTGCACGGCGGTCAGCTTCAATTCTTTACGAAGTACATTTTTTGGTACCGCTACTCCAAATTTTGCGGCAGGAAAGGTATCAGCTAGATACCTTCAAATGAACATTGTTGCCTGGAACACACTCCCTTTTGCCGCCGATTCAACCTCTGATCTAGTCAGGCTTATTGATGCAATCAACCAAAGCTTCCCATTGATTGAAGACGTTTTTTCACTTCGTCAAAACGGGGAGGCTATCACAACTTACATTTTTAGTGAGAATACTGGTGGTCAAGATCCAGTTGCCAATCTTAACCAATCTCGCTTGTTAATAGAAGGAATTTACAACCAACTTTCTCTAATTCAAGGCATTTTGCCTCAATCCTTACCCTCCATAACGCCTTCTCGTTTAATCCCAACGTACAAAGCCTTTCTTAGCAAACTGGTAGAAATCAAACAATCAACTCTTACGATTAAAGCAATATTATCAATTCTTCCAGATCTAATTGGTTTAGATGGCCGTCGCAGCTATGCCTTACTACTTCAAAACAATATGGAGCTACGGCCAACAGGTGGTTTTATCGGATCTTTCGCCCTACCTTCTTTTGACAAAGGCCGACTATATGATCTTCCAGTTTATGACGTTTATCAAGCAGATGGCCAACTAAAGGGGCACGTTGAACCTCCGGTTCCGATCCGCAAATATCTTGGCGAGGCCAATTGGTATTTACGCGACAGCAATTGGGATCCAGACTTCCCAACAACTGGGGCTCGAGTCGATTGGTACCTCAAAAAAACTCTCAATCAGGACGTTGATGGAGTTATTGGGATTAACATAAGTGTTATTGAGCGTTTATTGCGCCAACTGGGGCCAATTCAAGTCCCAGAATATAATGAAGAAATATCAGCCGACAATCTCTATGCTCGCACACAATATCACGCCGAGGTTGGATTTTTCCCAGGAAGTACCCAAAAAAAAGAGTTTCTTTCTTCACTCGTTAGTGTGCTAATGGCGCGTATCAAAACTCTCGACACCAAAACTATTTTGGCTCTTGGCAGCTCTCTTCTTGAGTCGACCACAAGTAAAGACATTTCGATTTCACTTGACTCAACAAGTTCTCAGGCAGTAATTCATCGCCTGGGATGGGATGGTCAAATTCAGTCTGGGGTTTGCGATCAAGTAGGCTGTCTCAGCGATTACCTAAATATTGTTGATGCCAACGTGGGCGTAAATAAGGCCAATTATTTCTTAAAAAGAAAGATATCATTGTCAATCGATTTTGACTCAAATTTTAACGCTCTGCACACATTAAAGGTTGATCAAGAAAACACTGCTCCTAGCAGTTCTTGGCCAGCTGGCCCATATAAAAACTATCAACGACTCTATCTACCCAAGGATGCGGAGCTAATTTCACTCAAAAGAGATGGGATCGAGGTTGCTTCTCGCGACATTGATGTTACATTCGAGCACGACAAAAAAATCTTAGGCTATCTTGTCAACACTCCAATTTCTGGCAAAAGTCAGATTTTGGCATCATATCGGTTGGGAGTGGCATCTCCTCAAGTCAATCCAAAATATAGTTTTTACTGGCAAAAACAGCCAGGGACTTCACAAGACCCATTAAACATAACGCTCAGCTATCCATCAACTCTAAACCCCACAACTATTTCTCCCGCAGGTCAAACGGGCGACAATCAACTCATATTTAATCTCGACAACTCATCTGATCGCAGAGTACTTGTCAACTTCACTGGAAAATAGGCATATCCAGGCTTGTGATATAATCACTTCAAATAAAAAGTTACAAATAAGGAGCACCTTAATGAGCAATTACACTCTCTCAGTCAAACCTCGCCAACTTTTTGGTCGCAAAGTAAGGTCTCTCCGTCGCACAGGGATCATTCCAGGTAATGTTTTTGGTAACAAAACTACTTCTACAGCTATTCAATTCGACGTCAAAGCATTCAAAACTCTCTATAGCAAAGCAGGCGAAACGGCACTTATCAATCTAACAATTGAAGGCGAAAAGACTCCTCGCCCAGTACTTGTAAGTGGTTATAGTGTTGATCCAGTTAGTAATGCGCTTCAACACGTTGATTTTCACCAAGTAGACCTCAAACAAAAAGTAACAGCCACAATCCCACTCAAATTTGTTGGAGAAGCCCCCGCAACCGAATCTGGATTTGTTGTAAACACTCTCAAAAATGAAGTTGAAGTAGAAGCTCTCCCAACCGATCTTCCAGAGCATATTGAAGTTGATCTTTCAACCATGATCGCCGTTGGCGATACCATTCACGCATCAGATCTCAAAATAGATGCAAGTAAGATTGATCTTCAAATTGATCCAACCGAAGTGATAGTTGCTGTTCACGAACAGGCCAAGGAAGAAGAACCAGTTGCGGTGGAATCAGCGGAAGGTGAAGTCGCCGCTGATGGCGATGCTAAGCCAGCCGAAGGCGAAGCCAAAGCTGATGCCAAGCCCGAAGACAAAAAAGAAGAGAAATAATTTCTTCGTCATCTCGAGCGCAGTCGAGAGATCAACTCTAGTATGTAACTTTCAGTCTTGCAAGTTCTTTCTCATACTCTTCGACCTTATCTTCATTCCCATCAACCCGGTTCAACTTGGCAAGTTGTAGCAGTAGGGGAGGGTATGTCGGATACTGTGTCGCAAGACCTTCCAACCTAGATATTTCCTGCGCTATCTTTCTTTCTGGATAGATCAAAGTCTCGATATCGACAGCACTCGTAGCAGTCCCCAGTACTCGTTTATGTTCGTACAGTCTCTGGGCCAGCTCATAATCATTTTGTTCTCCGGCTTTAGTAACAATTTCAATTACATTTTTTCCCAGAACGCCTTCGCTTTGCATAAGATAACTACTTACTGCAATTACAGCAACAACGACAGTTACTCCGAGTTCGATAAAATATCGGATTTTAATTTTCTTCACCCACATAGTATAACCCTAGTATAATAATCAAATGGTAACAAATTATAAGAAGAATATTTTCTACTTTCGACTAACCTCATTCTTTCAGTGGTTTTATCTTCCCATTGGTGTTTGGGTTCTAATCTGGCGCAGTTACTTAAGCTGGGAACAAATAGCTCTTGTCAGTGCCGCCGGACTCGCGGCCCAGCTCTTACTCGAACTCCCATCTGGCGCCTTGGCCGATCTTTGGGGTCGTAAAAACACCGTCCTCATTGGCCGTTTTATTGGCGCTATCGGCTTTGCAATTCTTGCTTTTGCCACCAACTTTTGGATGTTTGTATTGGGTAATGTGCTCTACCTCAGCAATTGGGCTTTCGAGTCTGGCGCTCTCTCAGCTTTGCTTTTTGATTCTATGAAGGAAAATGGAGTAGGGGCAGAGGAGTATCAAAAAATCCAAGCAGACACATTTTTTTGGAACACCATTGGCATGGCGATCGCAAGTGCGCTGGGTGGTTATCTTTACACCATTAACCATCAGTTGCCATATCTAGTAACGGCGGCAGTCGCCTTCCTGGCTTTCCTCTCAGCTTTTGGCCTACAAGAACCAGAGTTAGACACAATCAAAGTCAATATCAAAGTTTATCTCAAGCAAAACTGGGAAGGCTTCCTTCACATTTTTCGCAACAAGAAGGTTCGCGCCGTCTCCATTTTTAGTATTCTTATCGACTTTGTAGCATACTGCGGGCTCTGGTACCTATATGAGCCGCGTCTTGCTGAGGCAGGTTTTCCTGCGAGCTGGCTCAGCCTTCTCGTTGCAGGTACATATTTGATGCGAGCCTTCGGTACCAAACTTATCCCCTTAGCACTCAAACTTGGTGATACCAAGATTCCATTGTTCCTCACCCTTTTCCAAGTTTTCGGATCAGCTTTGTCCTTTATCGAAAATAAGTTCGGTGCCGTTAGTAGTGTGTATCTTCGCAAAATGTCCGACGGCTTCCGTATGCCAATTCTCGATCGGTTGCAGAATGTGGAGCTAGAAAGTAAATATCGCGCCACTAGCCTCTCAGTTATCTCTCTCCTTAGTAACGTTCTCATTGCTGGAGTTGGTCCTCTTATTGGTTATTTCAACGAGCAGGGGAGTGTACGCCTAACTCTTGGCTACTTTGCGATCGTTGGCCTCGTCCTTGTTCTCCCCGCCGCCATCAATCTCTCTCATGAGATCAAATCTGAAACAATATAATTTATTCGAGGGCTACATCCTCATGTGAATGAGGGTCAACCATAGTGTATTTAAGGTCTGTCCTCTAAAGGAATTCCCGACTGCAACTCGAGAAGGGGGTTCTCGCAAAGAACGAGGACAGACCTTCATGGGAATTAAGTCGTCATTGTCTCTTTAGGGTTGTACCCTCGTGTGAACAAGAGCTTTACCCTGGCATCAAAAGTCTTTTCCTTTAAAGTGTGCAAAATTTTTCATGTCTTTAGGCATCTCAAAATTTTTCGGAATACTATAATCCTTGGCCATCACCCACAAAGCCTCAAATATACTACGTTGTGTCTCGGCAATTTGCTTGTTTTGGATTTCAATTCCAAACACATCCCCATCTTGCCAGTAGTAGATCGCGACCACGTCGTTATAAACATCCATGTTGTGTGTTAGGTGTAGGATACCATCTGGTAAGTACCTCCACGACCCAGTCATAATGGGATTTGGCTCATATTCATCAGTTTTAGTACTTTGTAAAAAACTATCAGTCCGCAGGTCGCGAAAATCGATGTTCTTCCTCTCAAGCTCTCTCGCATATTCGCGAAAGTAGGAAATGCCCACCACTTCTTCCAGGTTGCGATGTGTATAGCCAACAGCTTTCCCCATGGCCTTGGTCTCATTCCAAAGTATCTGTCTAATTCCTTCTGAGCCCCGGAAATATCGCACCTGCGTATCTTTCCCATGTGTCATTCCAGCAATAGCTCCTGCAAAATCCGTTATCGCATTCTCCATCTGGCTTACTCGTTTTTTCTTCTGCTCAAAAATGCGTTGGATCTGCTCAATCCCAACAGCTGCAATCTTTTGCGACTTAAAAGCTAGCACTCTCTCAAGTAGGCCATCTACAACGAGTTTTTCCACCATTCGGTAGACACCCGTTCGCTCTAGTGATGCCTCTCGCGATGCCTCAAGTACAGTGAGCGCTCCTTTTTCTGATAGCACACAATACAGCCTTGCCGCCTCTTCGGAGTATCCTAAGTCTTTAATAAAATCAGTAACGATTGTTCTTGTATTGCTAGTTTTCCACATAATGTGCACATTGTGCACAACAATTATACATCCAGGTAAAAGATTAATACAATCACGTTTATGTTTGGCACATTAGCGCAAAATATTATCAAATCAAATATCTACCTTACCCTTGGCACAACCAATGGGCACATGTCTTGGGTCGCGCCAGTTTTCTACTGCCACGGCGAAGACGGCTGTTTTTACTTTAGTTCTCAAAAAAACTCCCGTCACATTAAAGATCTCAACTTTACTAATCGCGTTTCTTTTGCAATCTTCGATAGTCACGCAGGGGAAGGGAAGGGGAATGGAATCCAGGGTACAGGTAAGGTTAATCATTTATCTGGAAAATCACTCACGCGTGGTCTTAAGATTTATCACACCTCATTCCTAGCTCCAGGAGAAACCAAGTTCAGGCCTGGGGTTTATCAGCTTTACCGCCTCAAGCCTACCTGTATGTATGTGCTTGATCCAGAGTGCCACGTCGACAAAAGAGTGCTAGTTAGCTAAGTTTTACTCCCCGCCTTCCAGGCAAGCTCAAAAAGCTGTCTTTGTAGCTTAGCCACCTTGGGGTTATAGACCTCAATCCCAAACACTTCTCCCTCGTACCAGTTATAAAACGACACCACATCATCATAAATATCCATCTGGTGGTCGATCTCGAGGGTAAGGTTTGTCACCGCTCTCGATTCAATATTGCCTCCCCAGTCATACTTAATCTTCTCGCTCTGTTTGTAACTACTTCCATACACGTCGCGCATGCGCAGGTTCCGCCTCACAAACTCACCTGCAAACTCCTGCATATAAGGTTCCCCAATAAATTCCGCCAGATCTCGGTACGTATACCCAACAACCTCGCTCTTGGCGCGTAGCACGTTCCATACCATCTGCTTTATCCCGTCGACTCCTCGGTAATACAAGACTTTGGTCTCTGGCTGCTGTACTCCCGCAAGGTTTTGTAAGATCTTCTCTGTCTCTGGCCATTTGGCAACGACCTCCTCCGTATTCATTTTCTTTTGCTCCACCATCCTAGCAATCTGCGAGAGTGGGGCAGCCTCTGCTTTGGTTGTGTTCTCTTCTGTCCGCATCTCAACTAGTCCTGCACTTTGCATCCGTTCTAGTAATCGGTACATGCTCGTGCGGCTCAGTTTGGTTTCTCTTGAAAGCTGAAGCGCTGTCTGTGGCCCGGTCTTTATTAGGAGTAGGTATACCTCCGCCATTTCTCGCTCTACCCCAAGGGTCTGTAGATATGTGGTGAGTTCTTTTAAGCTATTTTGCATATACATGTCCACCAAAAGGACAACTAATATACAGCAAATATAACAGGATATATACTCCGAGTAAATACATGTTGTCCTATACAAGGACAGAAGCCGCAGGTCTTGAGCCTGCCGAAAGGAGAGAGTTATATGACCAACGCACTTATGGTCAAGACTGGAGTAGGGGAGATTAAAGCCCTTTACGAGAGTTTGTTAAATTGTAAAAGCGTAGACTTTGTCTGCCTTGCTACCGCCTACGAAGAAATCTTGGGCAACTGGTACGATCAGGAGTTTGCTCCCAAGCTCTTTGCTAGTAACACCAAGACTCGCGAGATCATCGCCGAGACGGCAGGAAATAGAGCTTATGGCAAGACCAAAGACGGGGTCAAAAACTCTGTCCGTTTTATGAGCTACCCCGGTGGCCAAGCCGATCTTATCCTTAGCGACACTTTTGCTGCTCTTGTCTCTTTTAGTAAAGAGAATCCTTACGTCGTAATGATCGAGGACCAAGAGCTTATTGCTAGCTTCCGCGCCCAGTTCTCCCTTCTTTGGGACGGGGCAACTAGGTAATCTAACTTCAATGATTACGCCTGCGAGATAATCCTTCGTGGGCGTACCTACATTCTAACTGGAATTGCACCACCTAACTCCTTTCGTTAGTATAGCTCATAAATAATTCGACTGGCTTGGCGTATCCTAGACACTTTCTTGGGCGGTTGTTAATTTCCGCCACGATGTCGTTT
>Ga0194063_10000760_pt1 | contig 22592 bp, 12 predicted proteins | sample SepL3720m_MetaG_FD_155459 | JGI IMG/M metagenome (GOLD analysis project Ga0194063, IMG submission 155459) | Anoxic zone freshwater microbial communities from boreal shield lake in IISD Experimental Lakes Area, Ontario, Canada - Sep2016-L373-20m | ecosystem: Environmental > Aquatic > Freshwater...
ACTAGACATATATAAGTAATATATGTCTAAATCAAGAAAAAAATACGGTTTCCCAAGGTTTTTTTCAAAACTTAAAAAATTACGCGCGGATCAGGGAAGGGGTCTTGCCTATTGACATTTTTTGGAAGTTTCTTCGTTGTTCGGCTGGCCGGGAGGCTGCATTCCGCCGCGATGTCCTCTTCAAAGGCGATCAGGGAGGATGGGGAAGGCATGGAAATGGAGAATGGAGAATGGCGGAAGTGCGCTGATTCTGACTGGCGGCCGGATATTCTCCATTCTCCATTCTCAATTCTCAATTTTCCATTTCCCCGTTTTACGGGTGGGGAGTGATCGCGATGATGGTTATGATTGAAATTCGTCTCTTGCCGTCGTGCGCATCCGGACCGTAGTGCCAGAAAACGCGGTAAGCGCCCGGCGTATTGTTTTGGGCGTAGGCCTCAAAAACTTTGATTCCGTCCGCCCCGGACAGCGACGCAAATTCGTGTGTTTGAAGGCCGGGATGCCGGGGATTTACTTCGAGGTAACCGAGCGTCTTTCTGACCTGCTTCAGGACGGCTGTCTTTGAAGGGTCGCTTTCCAATGCGGTTAGTTGCCGGTCTGCGGTGGGGGTGAAGAGGATTTTTCTCTCCACGGCTTACTTCCGCGCATGTTTCGAAAAGGACCCGCGGTCGCGCCGCTTGCCTGCGGCGGACTCTTTCAGACCGCGTTTCACGCTGGCGAGCGCTTGTGGATTCTCAAAAAGCCATGCTTCGGAAGCGGGGATCACCTTCACCGGGTCGAGAAAGATTTGTCCGATTGCGTTCCGGTAGATATTGACGGCGGAAATCCCTTCCAATGCCCCGCTTAACGAAAGGCGCATCTTCGAGTCCGGCTTTGCAAACTCGCTGACCATTTGGAAGTTCGAATTTTTGATAACGGCAGTTGCTGACATGAAGACAGGGTTGCCGAACTTGATGAAAATGTCAAGTGGGATGTCGCTAAATATGGGCTGCGCCCACCCATTCGAAGGAAGGGGTTGTTAGACGAAAGCTGGCAGTTCTTTCCTGTTAACATTTGGAAGAAAGTTATCAGTTTTCGGTGTTCAGTTTTCAGGCGGAGAGGGGAGGGAGGAGTGAAAGGGAAGGGTGAAAAGTGAAAGTGGAGGATGAAGAAGTCGAGAGGCGCGTTCCCTGGCGCTCGACGCTCGATGCTCGACGCTCGACCTCCGCTCACCGGGCCTCATTTGCGATTTCCGGTTCTTCCGCAAAAAGTGTGCTTATGATGAGATTTCAGAAGATAGACAATAGACATGCCGCCTGCGGCGGGTAGTGGCTTCGATGGATTGAACCACTAATTGGGGAAATGGGTGCCTGGCCAATGGCCCAGGCAGATGCGTGTCAATGAGGGGTTCGCTTTCTCGTTGAAATAGCTGCGGGTGTGAGCATTACCTCCTCGACATGCAGATGCCCTTCGGACAGTCTTCCCTGCATGGGCCTGTTTGACACGATTCATTTTCCGAAGCCGATTCCCTGCCCGGAATGTGGTGCGGAGATTTCTTCGGTGCAGACGAAGGATTTTGATTGCCTCATGGGCAATTATTCTGTGGGGAGCTTGCTGCGCGGGGGTTCGATGCTCAAGGGCGTCGTGAAAGAGGAGATTTGGTGCGAAAAGTGTTTCGAAGCCAAACGCGAGTCGCGCCACCCGATTTATCTCGTGGTCTGGAACTCGATCCTCGCCGGGATCGAGACCACGGAGGGCGCGGCCGAGCAACGGCTTTCCGCGGTGATCGGGTTGCCCTCAACGAGGCGCGCAAACCGGGCGAGGGGGAATTTCGCCTCGATGAGGCTTTGCTCGGGGGCGACACGGAGCATGAGGACGTTCTGCTGCCATGTGCCGCCACCCAGACGACGCAGGCAACGGGTTGAACCGCTTGAATCCGGGAAACCAGGGGATTCCAGCCGTTCCTGATTGCGTTTCCGCCGGAATTTTATTGATATGGAGGCATGGCGCAAAAACCTGAGAAGCCGACTTTGGAGTCCGCGATGGCGCGGGTTTCCGAGATTGTTGCGGAGATGGAGGAGGGGAGCCTGCCGCTCGAGGCGCTGATCGTGCGCTACGAGGAGGGGGTCGGGCTGGTGAAATTCTGCCAGGAGAAGCTGGACGCGGCCGAGAAGAGGATCCAGATCATTTCGCGCGACGCGCGGGGAGCCGTGGAGCTCGAGGACTTCAAGGATTCGGATGCCTGAGCCGACGCCGAAACCGCAGGCCGCGTCGCTTCTGGCCGGAATCGATTCGCCGGCCGATGTGAAGGTGCTTCCTGCGGAGGAACTGCCTCTGCTGGCGTCCGAGATCCGAGCCGAGCTGATCCGTGTGCTGTCCACGACCGGCGGACATCTCGGGCCGAACCTCGGGGTTGTCGAGCTCACGATCGCGCTGCACCGGGTGTTCAGCACGCCGCGTGACAAGCTGGTCTTTGACGTGAGCCACCAGGGGTATGTGCACAAGCTTCTGACCGGGCGCTGCGGGCGGTTCCCCACGATCCGGCAATTCGGCGGGCTCAACGGGTTTCTGCTGCGCGCCGAGAGCGAGCACGACTGCTACGGGGCCGGGCATGCGGGCACCGCGCTTTCCGCCGCGCTCGGGATGGCCGCCGCGCGCGACATGCTCGGCGGGGACGAGCACGTCGTCTGCGTGGCCGGCGACGGGGCGTTCACCTGCGGGATCACGTTCGAGGCGCTTAACAACATCGCCTCGACGACCAGGCGCCTGATCATTGTCCTCAACGACAACGAGTGGTCGATCGCAAAAAATGTCGGAGCGGTTGCGGAATACCTGAACCGGATCGTCACGAACCCGACGTATGCCGGGCTCCATGACAAGGCGGCGAAATTCGTCGAGTGGATTGCGGGGAAGAGCGCCCGCAAGCTCGCGCACAAGGCGGAGGTCGGGCTGAAGAACCTTCTGGCTCCGAACGTGATTTTCGAGGATCTCGGTATCCGGTATTACGGGCCGATTGACGGGCATGATGTCGGGCTGCTCACCGAGACGTTTGAGTTCCTCAAGACGCAGAACGATCCGGTCATTCTTCACATTCTCACGCAGAAGGGCAAAGGTTACGGGCCGGCGATCGAGAAGCCGGACAAGTTCCATGGGCTCGGGAAATTCCATCTGGATACCGGCGAGACCGACGTCGGTGCGACCCCGACGTATTCCGAGCTCCTCGGCAGGACGCTGGCGAATTTTGCCGACCACAACAACAAGATCGTTGCCATCACCGCCGCGATGCCGACCGGCACCGGGCTTGTGGGGTTTGCCAAGCGCCATCCGGAGCGGTTTTTTGATGTGGGGATTGCCGAGGAGCACGCCGCGATTTTTGCCTGCGGGCTCGCGGTGCAGGGGATGAAGCCGTTCCTTGCGATCTACAGCACGTTCATGCAGCGATCCTACGACATGATCCTTCACGACATGGCCCTGCAGAACCTGAATGTCGCGCTCTGCATGGATCGTGCCGGGCTCTCCGGCGACGACGGGCCGACTCACCACGGGCTTTTCGACATCGCGTTCCTGCGGGCGGTTCCCGGCCTCGTGCAGATGCAGCCGAAGGACGAGGAGGAATTCGCCGACATGCTCTGGACGATGGTGAACTACCACGACGGGCCGATCGCGATTCGGTATCCGCGCGGCGCGGGCACCGGTGCTGCCGCAAAAAAAACGCCGCAAATTCTTGAGATCGGGAAGGCCGAGGTTCTGCGCCACGGGTCGCGTGCGGTAATTTTTGCGCTCGGCAACATGTGCGAGCTTGCCCTCGAAGCCGCGTCCACACTGGAGCAGCAGGGCATCTCCACCGCGGTTATCAACGCCCGCTGGATCAAGCCGCTCGACGCGGCGACGATCGCATTTTTTGCGCGCGGGAGCGAGGTCGTCTGCACGATGGAGGACCATGTGCTGGCGAACGGATTCGGCTGCGCGGTCATGGAACATCTCGCGGAGCAGAGCATCGTGACCCCGGTCGTGCGCGTCGGCTGGCCGGATCAGTTCATCGAGCACGGCAGCGTCCCGGTGCTCCGCGCCAAACACGGGATCACCGCCGCCGCCGCCGTCGGAAAAATTTTTTCCGCTCTTCCGGAGCGGCGGTCCGCAAAGGTCCAGCCAGCCGCGTGAACTCCTCATCTTCGAAAATCGCGATCCGGGCAGAGGTCCCGCCCGTGAAAGACGCCCGCCTGTGCTTGCAAAGTCAGTGCCCGGGCGGGACGCCCGTTCTCCCTGTGCACTGCAAACTTCGTCAGCCGGCCGCGTGAACGCGCGATGAGATCGGTGCTGCTGATCAAGCCCGGGTCGATGGGGGATGTGGTCCACGCGTTGCCGGTGGCATCGGCGATCCGGCGGGCCTGGCCGGAAGCGGCATTGACGTGGGTGGTGGATCCGCGCTGGGCGCCGCTGCTGGAGGGAAATCCTGCGGTTTCCGCGGCAAAGTTTTTTCCGAGGGAGGAGTTTCGCGGGGTGGCCGGCTGGGCGCGTGCGGCGCGCTGGTATCGCGCGCTCGGGAGTTTGCGGCCGGATGTGGTGGTGGATCTGCAAGGGCTTCTGCGGAGCGCATGGATGGCGAAGTGCAGCGGCGGCCGGCTTGTCTGCGGGCTCGGAGATGCGCGCGAGGGCGCGGGGTTTTTTTACAACCGCACCACCGAGGTGCTGCCGGGCGAGCATGCGGTGAGGCGGTATTTGCGGGCGCTTCCCCTGCTGGGCATCGCTGTTCCGGAGGAATGCGAATTCCCGTTGCCACCGGGTATCCCGCCGGAAATTCCCGCCGGGTATGTTGTCCTGCACCCGTTCGCCCGCGGCGCGGGGAAATCCCTGGGCACCGAAGCGATCCGGGCGTTCGTCACGGAATTCCGCGCGCGGAGCTCCGCGCCGCTCGTGATCGTCGGCACGGGGGACGTGCCCGGCGGGATGCCCGTCGTGAATCTGGCGGAAAAAACCACGCTCCCCGCGCTGCTGGGGGTTTTGCGCGGCGCACGATTTGTCGTGAGTGTGGACAGTGGCCCGATGCACCTCGCGGCCGCGGTCGGCGTGCCGATGCTCGGGATCCACACCTGGAGCGATCCGCGGCTCGTCGGTCCGTATCGCGAAGACGCGTGGATTTGGCAGGGCGGTGACATCCGGCGGCAGGATCCAGGTTCTCCGCCGCTGCCGGAAATGCCCTTCACCCCCGAAGCGGCCGCCGGGGTCGCGCGCTTCGTCGCCGGGAAGTCCGGGTGAGGACCGGCCTTTTCCGGAAAAAGCAGCGGGGCGTGGAAAAAGGACGATCCCATTCGAGACGAAAATCAGTGCCCACACGGGCGAGACGCTCAATACTGTCAGTTTAAACAATCATAATGGTGGTCTGCCTCCTTCTGGTCGGCGGCTTGGTTCCACGCCTTCGCACTGTAAATTTCGGCCTTGGCTTTTGCTTGAGTTGTCGGGCATCGCTCAAGGACTCGCTGCAAGCAATTCGGAAGCGATGGTTGCCGAGCCACTGCAAGCCTCCAATCAACCACCGGAGCACGCTTTGGTGTAAGCCACCCCGGGAAACAAGCTCAGGGCGATCACGTAATACACGACGAGAGCCGCAGGCAAATCGCGCGCCCTCTTGTCCGCTTTGCCGCATGCGGTGACGATAGACTGGATCTATTGAAGCGGAAAACACAGGGCGAGAACCCCCACGCCAAGATGTTCTGTCGCTGCGTTTCCTTGGGAGATATTTTTTGCATGCCTTGCCATGCATCCCAAAATGCACGACTTCGACGGATTGTCACTCTAAACTGACAGTATTGGGCGTCCCGCCCGTGTGGGCACTGTTCAGAAATCCGCGCCGACCGGGCAGTGGTCGCTGCCGCCGACATCCGGCCGGATGAATGCCGAGCGGAGCGAGGAGCGGAGGCTTTCGGAGACGCAGACGTAGTCGATCCGCCACCCGATGTTCCTCTCCCTTGCGCCGGCCCGGTAGCTCCACCATGTGTAATGGCCGCCGCCTTTTTCAAATTCCCGGAAGGAGTCGATGAACCCGGCGGCGAGCACGCGGTCAAAGGCTTCGCGCTCCTCAATCGTGAACCCCGCGTTCCGCGTATTCTCCCTCGGGCGGGCGAGGTCGATCTCGCGGTGGGCGACATTCATGTCCCCGCAAAAAACCACCGGCTTCCGGCGCAGGAGACCGGCGAGAAATTCGATAAACGCCGGCGTCCACTCGCGCGTCCGGTAATCGAGGCGGGCCAGCTCGCGCCCGGAATTCGGGGTGTAAACATTGACGACGAAGAGATCCCGGAATTCCGCGGTGATCACGCGCCCCTCGGCGTCGTGCTCGCCGCGCCCGATCCCGTTGGTCACCTCGAGGGGCCGCTCGCGCGACAGGATCGCCGTCCCCGAGTAGCCGGCCTTCTGCGCCGGATTCCAAAAAACATGGAACCCGTCAAACGCGTGATCCACCTGCTCCGGCCTGGCCTTGATTTCCTGCAGGCACACGACATCGGCGTCCGTCCGGTCGAGGAAATCGCCTTTGCCGAGGATCGAGCGGAGGCCGTTGACGTTCCAGGAAACGAGCTTCATCCGGCGAACGCGAACTCCGCGCGGACCCCATGGTGGTCGGAGCAGAGCGTGGGGATCACGGCGCGGCTCGCGAGGCGGATGGGGGAATTGAAAAACAGGTGGTCGAGGACAAACGGCTTCCGGCGCCAGGTCACCTCCTCGTTTTGCACGGTCCGGAAGCCCGCCGCCGCAAACTGCCCGACGATCCCCTCGCCGGGCGCGCTGTTCAAATCTCCCGCGAGGATCGCCGGTCCCTGCTGCGCGCGCAGCACCGCCTCCACGATGTCCCTCTGCGCGGGATGTTCCGCGCTCGACGAACCGATCATGAAAAACGCCTGCAGGTGGGTGTTGAGCAACTTCACCTGGCGTCCGTGAATCACCGTGGACGCCGCGATGAGCAGCCGCTGCGAGGGGATCCGCGGCTGCCCGCCATACTCGAAAACCATCGCCGCCGCAGGAAGATCGATCCTCTCAAAATCCCTCAGCTTCGACTTGCTGAAAATCGCCAGCCCCAGCCCGAACGGGAGTTCCGACTCGTTCGGCGGCGGATACGAAAACACCGAGTCGTAGCCGTGCAGCCGCGACCGAAGAAAACTGTAATGCGGAGGCGGATCCATCTGCGCCCCGCCCTCGAACCCCCGCTCGACCTCCTGCAGAAAAATGACGTCCGCATCCTGCGCGCTCAGAAATTCGCAGGTCCCCTCCAAATCCACCCGGGGATCATCCGGCGCCGCCTCGTCCCAAGGCTGGCCGTTCTGCATGTTGAAGGTGAGGGCGCTGAATGTCATGAAGCGGTTTCTTGCCAATCCCCGACATCCGGTTGTATAAACCACGGCTCACTCATTTGTAAATCATGTATCAACTCGTTCTCATCCGCCACGGCGAAAGCACCTGGAACAAAGAAAACCGCTTCACCGGCTGGACCGACGTCGAGCTCAGCGACAAGGGCCGCGCCGAGGCGAAGGACGCCGGCGAACTCCTCAAAAAGGAGGGCTTCTCGTTCGACATCGCCTTCTCCTCGCTCCAGAAGCGCGCCCTCAACACGCTCTGGTCGGTCCTTCAGGAACTCGATATCGTCTGGATCCCGATCGAAAAAGACTGGCGCCTCAACGAGCGCCACTACGGCGCCCTCCAAGGCATGAACAAGGCCGAGACCGCCGCCAAATACGGCGACGAACAGGTGCTCGTCTGGCGCCGCAGCTACGACATCCCGCCGCCGCCGCTCGAAAAATCCGACCCGCGCTGGCCGGGCCACGACCCGCGCTACGCAGGGATCGCCAACCTCCCGCTCACCGAGTGCCTCAAGGACACCGTCGCGCGCGTCCTCCCGCTCTGGAAAGAAAAGATCGCGCCGGCCGTCCAGTCGGGCAAGCGCGTTATCATCGCCGCCCACGGGAACAGCCTCCGCGCGCTCGTCAAGTATCTCGATAACGTCTCGGACGCCGACATCATCAGCCTCAACATCCCGACCGGCGTCCCCCTCGTCTATGAGCTCGACGCCGACCTCAAGCCGATCAAGCACTACTACCTCGGCGATCAGGAAGCCATCGCCGCCGCCATGAACGCCGTCGCCAGCCAGGGCAAGGCGAAATAAAAAGCGGCACCGGCAGGATGCTCAGACATCCTGATCTGCGAGGAAAGTTTGTGAAATGCGAGAGCTCAGGGGGCACGGGCGTCTCGCCCGTGTGGACGCAGATTTTCGTCTCGAATGGGGTCATCCGTTTCCCTCGCCCCGATTTATTTTCTTCGGGAGAAGACAGGATATCTGAACTGCCGGACGGCCTCGATGACCGGCTCCGGCGGCAATTTTTTGAGGCGGCGGACGCCGTCGGAATCCGGCGGCGCTTGGAACGCGGCGTGCCCGGGTGCGGGCCGGTGCCAGTGCGCGATGTTTGACGGGCCGAAAAGCGTGAAGCACGGCACACCGAATGCCGCCGCCAGATGCGAGGCCGCGCCGTCCACCGTGAGGATCATCCTGGCGTTCGCGCAGAGCCAGAGGAACTCCCGCAGGGTGGTCGCCAAGAGCGTGCTGCCGGTCGCCTCGGCGATGCCTCCGCAATGGGCCGTCTGCCACCCGGCCCCGTCGCTCGTGAGGACGCATGGACAATCCAGCGACTTCAGCACGGCCGCCCAGCCCTCAACTGTCCACATCTTTTTTTTCCAGCCGGAGGTGGCATTCACCAGCACATACCCGCCCGGCTTCCACCCGGCGGGAGCCCACCCATCGGGAGGAGGATTCAGAACGGGCGGACGGAACGGCTGCCCCGATGGAGCGGGTGTGTTTTTCCAGAAAAATTCGGAGATGTAGGAATCGCCCAGTTCCGGATGGGAGGGACGGCGGAAGACAAAAGGATGATACCAGCTCAGCTCCGCACTTTCGGGGACGACGAGAAACCGTTTCAGAACCGGCGCCAACGCCGAGCGCAGGGCGGATTTATTGAGGGGATCAAAGCAGTAGAGGGCGGGGGCGGGAACGAGCGCCGGTCCGCGCGCCACTTCCACGCCGGACATCAGGCCCACAAGGTCGGCGTGGCCGTTGCGCGTCATCAGCCGCACCGGGGCACCGTGAAAATCCCGCAGGCGCGAGAGCGCCGGCTCGAGGAGAACCAGATCACCGAGCTGCTTGTGAAAAACGGCGTAGCATCCGGACATTCCCCACTCTCGCCGGATCGCCGCCGGAGCTCAAGCGCGAAGCCGGTGCCGCGTCAGCTTCTGCAAGCCGAAAGGCCGGACTGGAGATTTTTTGCGAGGCTTCCGATATTTCCCTCATCGAAGAGGGTGATGTGGGAGCCGGAGGCCGGGATGACAGCGAGTTCGCCAACGAGCCTGCTCCAGCCCATGTCATGCGGGGAATCAAAAATATTTCCGCCGTGGTCGGATGCACGGAAGAGGGTTAATTTCCCGTTGTAGCGGCCCGGCGAGTAGGCGTGCATGGATCGGGCGTGCGCCCCGCGCAGCTCCCTGCGGCGGTCGTCGCTGTGGGCCTCCGCGATTTCGTCGGGCGCGGCCAGCACCCGCCGGAAAAGCCGTCCGGAAAAATAGACGGCCGTCTGGAAGATTTTGTCGCGGAGCCTGCGGGCACCTTTTCGTTGAAGGTAGCGTCGCAGGCGTTCCGCGAAGCCGACCCGGATCATTTTGACATCCGGAGTCGCGGTGTCAAAGAGCCCGAGGAACGCGACCTCCTCGCCGGCGGCCTGGAGCTGCCGCGCCATCTCATAGGCCACGGTGCCTCCGTATGAGTATCCGGCGAGAAGATACGGGCCGTGCGGCTGCCTCCTGCGGACGGACTTCAGGTAAAGCGCGGCGGTCTCCTCAATGCCCGGAACATGATATTTTTCCTCCGCATGAAGTCCGGGCGACTCGATGGCCAGAACCGGCCGCCCTCCGTCCAGATAGGGCATCAGCTTTTTATAGACGAGGATTCCTCCATCGCCGGCATGGATGCAAAAAAGCGGCGCGTTGGCACCCTCCGCGTGGATGACCGCGAGAACCGGATCCTGCGCGTCGCGGCCCTCGTCTTCGACGAGTTCGCGATCCACAAGGCTCGACAGCATGCGGAGGCTCGGCGCGCGCAGGAGGGTTGCCAGAGGAAGCGTCAGGCCAAGATCGCGGTGGATGCGCGAAAACAACCTGAGCGCGAGCAGAGAGTGTCCGCCAAGATGGAAAAAATTGTCGTCGCGTCCGATGGGTTCTCCCCCGAGAAGCTCCGACCAGATCGCGGCGAGTCGCTTCTCGGTCGGGGTTTCGGGGGGGGCGGACTTCGTCCTGGCGGAATCGTCGGGGTTCGGGAGCGCGGACATGTCGATTTTCCCGCTGCCCGTGAGCGGGAAACGATCCACAAAAACGATCGCATCCGGGCGGAGAAATGCGGGGAGCTTGGCGGTGAGGAAATCCATCAGCTCCTCGCGCTCCAGCGGGCCGTTCGGGCGGATCCATGCGACCAGAATTTTCGAGGAGGCGGATCGTCCGCGCGTGCCGACCCGGCACTCCGCGACCCGAGGGTGAGCGGCAATCGCGGCCTCGACCTCGCCGGGCTCGACCCGAACGCCGCGGATCTTGACCTGCCGGTCGTGCCTTCCGAGAAATTCCAATGTCCCGTCTTCGCGCCAGCGGGCGAGGTCGCCGGTTTTGTAGAGGCGTCCGGCGCCGGGCACTATGCCGTCGAAAAAAACCGAGCCCGTGCGCGCCTTGTCGTTGAGGTAGCCGATGGCCAGCCCGTCTCCGCCGGTATAGAGATCGCCCGGAATCCCGGCCGGAACCAATTTTTTTGCCCCGTCGAGAAGGAAGACCGTGGTGTTGGAAATCGGTTTTCCGATCGGCACCGACGCCAATTTCAAATCGGCGGCGGCGATCGTGTGGCAGGTCGTGAACGTGGTGTTCTCGGTCGGGCCGTAGCCGTTGATCAGGCGGGTGCCCGGCAGCGCGGCGAACGCCCGGCGCAGATGGGGGATCGAAAGCACATCGCCTCCGGCCAGGAGGTTGCGCAGCCCGACCAGCTCGTCGAGATGCTCATCCACCATCGTCTGGAAGAGTCCGGATGTCAGCCAAAGCGTTGTCACTCCCTGATCGCGCACCGAGAGAGCGATTCTGTCGAGCGCGAGCGAGCCGGGTGGGGGCACGACCAGCGTGGCCCCGTTGAGAAGGGCGCCCCAGATTTCAAATGTCGAGGCGTCGAAGGAAAGCGGGGCGGCCTGCAAAAACACATCGTCCTCCCGGAACTCCATGTAGTCGGTTCCCCTCACCAGCCGGATGACCGCCCGGTGCGGCACGACCACCCCTTTCGGTTGGCCGGTGGATCCGCTGGTGTAGAGGATGTAGGCCGGATCGGTGGCTCGCGCTTCGCAGGCAGGCAATTCTTCGGACGGACTGACGGCCGTCGGCACCACGATCATCCGGATCCCCTGGCATTCCACCCGCGCCGATCCGTCGGTCACGACGACCGCGAGGCAAAGCCCCGCGTCCTGCAGAAGAAAACAGATCCTCTCCGGCGGCAGCGCGGGATCAATCGGCACGTAGGCACCGCCCGCCAGCAGGATCCCCAGCAGACCGACAATCACATCCAACGAACCGGTCGTGAGGATCCCCACGGGCGTCCCGGGTGCCAGTGGATCCAGCTCTTTCGCGAGCGCGCAGGCCCTCGAAAACATCTCCTGGTAGGAAAGGGATTCCTCATCCTGGACGAGCGCCGGCTTGTCCGGAAATTTCGCGGCCACCGATGCGAAGAGCTCCCCGATCGTGGCATCCCGCGGATAGTCGCCCGCCCGCCCGCTCCAGTCCATGATCCGCTTCGTTTCGGACTCATCGAGAAGGCTCAGGTCATCGATCGGGCAGCCCGGATTTTCCGCGACCGCATCGAGAAGTTTCCGGAACTGCGCCAGCCACCTCAGCGCGGTCGTGCGCTCGAAAAGATCCGTGCAGTAATCGCAGGAGAGCCGCCAGACGCCGTCCCGCTCGACCGTGAAAAAGTTGACATCAAAAATCGTGCCGGGGGAAACCGAGGGGATGCCGGTCATCGTGATCCCCGCAAACGTCCCGGTGCGCATGAATGCTCGCTGGTGGGTGTAATTGATCTGGAAGAGGGGGTTTCTTCCCGGATGCCGCTGCGGCCTCAATTCCCGGACCAGCATTTCAAACGGGAGCTCGTGGTTCTCCATCGCCTCGACGGCTGTGGCCCGGACTTTTTCGAGCAGGGCCGAAAAGGTCGGGTTGCCGGACAGGTCGGTTCTCAGAATGACGGAGTTGATGAACGTCCCGATCAGCGGCTCGAGCTCGGGGCGATCCCGCCCGGCGACAGGCGCACCGATCGCGATGTCATCCGAACCGCTGTTTTTTCGCAGAAGAATTTTGCAGGCGGCGAGAAACAAATGAAAAAGGGTCGCGCCGTTCGCACGGGCGATTTCATTCAGCCGGTCGGTGAGCTCGCGGGGCAGCAGGATCGAGACGATGTCGCCGTTCCACTTTTTGACCGGCGGGCGTGGGAAATCCGTCGGGAATTCGGTTTCCGGCATGTCCGCCAGGCGGCGCTTCCAATACGCGAGCTGGCCGGCGATTTCCGGGCCTTGCAGGAAGTCCCTCTGCCAGACAGAAAAATCCGCATACTGGATCGGAAGTTCCGGGAGCGGATCCGGCCGACCCTCGGCCAGCGCGGCGTAGAGCGCCGCGATTTCCTTTGCCATCAAGCCCAGCGACCACCCGTCCGCCACGGCATGATGAACCGTGATGTGCAGGACAAATTTCTCCGGCTCCAGAAAAACGAGCGCGGCTCGCAAAAGCGGAAGCCGTCTCAGATCAAACCGCTTCCGGGCTTCCTCCAGACCGATCCGCACGAGCTCCTCCTCCCGGGCCTTCGCGTCGAGCGCCGAAAGATCGAAATCGTCGAGCGGCATTTCCCACGCCGGGACGACCACCTGAAAAATTTCTCCGTCGCGATCCTCAAAGAACGTGCGGAGCACCTCGTGCCGCTTGACCGTCCCGTTAAGCGCCTCCTTGAGCAGCTCCCTGTCTAACGGGCCCTCGATGTCGAACCGCACCGGGATGTTGAACGGCGTGACTTCCGGCTCGACCTGTTCGAGGTAGAAAAACGCCTTCTGCGCAACGGAGGCAGGAAATTCCAAATCCTCGCCGGGGCAGTCTGGTTCAGGCTTTGCGTCGGAAGGCATCACGTTTTAATCGTTGGATGGCGGGTGTGGCGGCGGCCGGTTTTTCTTGTCCGGCATGGGCCGCGATCGCGGAGATCGTGCGGTGCAAAAAGATCTCCGCCGGCCGGACTGCGAGCCCCTCGGCGGTTGCGCGGGTGCTGATTTGAAAGATCAAAAGCGAGTCGCCCCCCAGCTCGAAAATATCGTCTTCGATCCCGATGTCGGGAAGCCCGAGGATCTGCCGCCAGATCTCCAGCAGCCTGCGCTCCCGGTCTGTGGCGGGCGGGACGGCGGCACGCGCCGTTTTGATGCCGGAAAATTCCGGGGCGGGAAGCGCGCGGCGGTCGACTTTTCCATTCGGCGTCTGCGGGATCGCGTCCAGGCGGATGAAATGCGCGGGGATCATGTAATCCGGCAGGGCGGCCGCAAGATGCCCGCGGAGCGCGGCGGAAAGATCGTCGCCGGATGACGTCCGCAGATACGCAATCAAGCGGCCGTCGTGAACATGCGCGACCGCTTGGAGGATGCCCGGAAATTTTTCGAGTTCGGCCTCGATCTCGCCGAGTTCGATCCGGAACCCGCGGACCTTGACCTGATTGTCCATCCGGCCGAGGCACTCGATCGTGCCGTCGGCATGCCGCTTCGCAAGATCGCCGGTGCGGTAAACGCGCTCCGGATATTCGACCGGCCCCAAGACGAATTTTTCGGCGGTCAGTCCGTCTCGCCCGAGATACCCGAGCGCGAGCCCGTCGCCACCGATGAGCATTTCGCCCACGACTCCCGGCGGCTGGAGCCGCATCGCGGGGTTGACGATGTAGATGCGGGTATTATCGATCGGGCGGCCGATGAGAACCGGTCCGTCGCCGCGCGCGAGCCGCCCGGTTGTCGACCAGATCGTCGTCTCGGTCGGGCCATAAACATTCCAGACCGACGCGCAGACCGGAACGAGGCGGTTCACCAATTCGCGCGGTACGGCCTCGCCCCCGACGAGCGCCTTCAACCCGGGCGAGCCACCCCAGCCGGAATCAAGCAGGATCCTCCACGTGGCCGGGGTCGCCTGCATCACGGATACCGAGTTTTTTTTGATCTCGGCCGCCAGCAGATTTCCGTCGGCCTGCGCCTCCTTCGACGCGATGACGACCGTCGCGCCGGCGGTCAGGGGAAGAAAAATTTCGAGGCCGGAGATGTCGAAGGAAAGCGTGGTCACGGCGAGGAGCGTGTCGTCGGCCTCGAGCCCGGGTTCGCGGCGCATCGCGTGCAGGAAATTCGCCAGCGCACGGTGCGGGATCACGACCCCCTTCGGCCGCCCGGTTGAACCCGATGTGAACATCACATACGCAGGGCGCTCGCCTCCAGAGTAGGAAGGATGGAATCCCTGCGGCGCGGGCTCCCGGTCGAAAAGAAAAATTTTTGCTCCGCTTCCGGCGACCGCATCCCGGGTCGATTCCTCGGCGACGAGGACCGGCATCCGGGCGTCCTCGCACATGAATGCCAGCCGCTCGGCAGGGAACGCGGGATCCATGGGAACATAGGCGGCGCCCGCTTTCAGGATCCCCAAAAGCCCAGCCACCATTTTTTCCGAGCGCTCCATGCACAGCCCGACCAGGTCGCCCGCTCGGACGCCGCCTGCCTCGAGCCGGGCGGCGAGTCCCGAGGAAAGCTCCTCGAGTTCGGAATACGTCATCCGCCGCTCTCCGAAAATGACCGCTGTCTTGTCGGGAAAATCCGCTGCGATTTTTGAGATGATCGCATGGACAGGAACCTCGCGGTCGTATGGCCGCGCGGTCGCCGCCGCATCAGAAAGAAGCGCCGCCCGTTCCGCCTCGCCAAGAACCGGAAGCTCCAGGAGGCCGGATCCGGGACTGACCAGGCATCCCTCGACAAGAGTTTCAAAGGCGGCCAGCCACCGCCTGATGGTCGGGGCATCAAAAAGGTCGGTGTTGTATTCGCATTCGATCTCCAGATTTTCCTCGGTCTGCTGGAGGTTGAAGAAGATGTCAAAATTGACGAACTGCTTCGGGTTGGTCGCCACGGAAAATTCGAGCCCCTCGAAAGCGAGCCGGTCAAACCCCGAGCGGTCGATGTTGAACATCACCGAGACGAGCGGCAGACGCGAGGCGTCGCGGGGGACTTTGAGCGCCCGCAACAGGCTGCCGAATGTCTCGCTCTGGTGCTCGTAGGCGCTCAAAACCGCCCTCCCCGCCGCGCTGGAAAATTCGCGGAACGACCCGGACGGATGAAGCCGGAGGGGGAGGAAATTCAGGCAGTGCCCGACCAGCTGGTCGCAGCCCGCAAGCGTCTGGCCGGCGGAGGGGACGCCGATGACGAGATCCTCGCGCCCCGAGAGCCGGTGAAGGAGCGTCGCAAAGACCGCCAGCAACGTCGAAAAAACCGTCCCGCCAAGTCCCGGCGCCGCTTTTTTCAGGCGCGCGAATCTCTCCGGCTCCATCCTCAAAACCTCCATGCCTCCATGAAAGGTCTTCAGCAGCGGACGCGGGCGGTCGCAGGGAAGATCGAGGGGCGCGGGGATATCCCGGAAAACTTCCAGCCAGTATTCGCGGTCGGACGTGGGCTCAGCGCTCTGCAACGAGCGGGCGTAGTCCGCGAACGAGAGCGGCGGCGGCAGCAGGGGGATCACGCCCCGTTGAAATGCCCCGTAGCTGCGCGAGAGCTCGTCCACGATCATCCCGAACGACCACCCGTCGCAGACCAGATGGTGCGCGGTGAAAATCAGGACGTGCCGGTCGGCTCCGATCCGAAACAGCTTCGTCCAAACCAAAGGCCCGCGGACGAGATCAAAGACACCCCCCGACCCGCGAAGACTCCCGGCCGCAACGGCCGCATCCTGATCGTGTTCGGAAAGAGCGGAAAGATCCTCGAAGCCGGTTTCCCACCGCTCGGGCGCCGGATGGAAAATTTGTTCCGCTCCATCCGCGGAAAACGTCGAGCGCAAGGCCGGGTGCCTCTGCACGACATGGAGCAGGGATTTTTCGAGCGCGGGAATATCGAGGGGGCCGACGAAATGGATCGTGTTGGATTCGTTGTATGACCGGTTGGCATCGTCGCCGCCCATCTGTACGGACGAGAGGACTTCGCGCTCGGCCTCTGTCGTGCAAACCCGGTCGGCCCTCGGAAAGCCGACTCCCGGCACGCGAGCGCCGGACCCGGCGGGCAGGAATCCCGCCTCCTGCATCTCCTCGATGCCGGAGCAGAACGCTGACGCGAAGGCGTCGAGATCTTCGTCGGAATGGGCGGTCGTAAAATAAAGCGGGCGACCCTCCCAGATATGAATTCCTTTTTCGCGAAGATAATACCAGAGCAGGCTGGCGTAGGGGAGATCCGGCGCGTGCTCGATGCCCGCGAACGCGCTGAAGAATGGCAGCCGCACCGGCGCACCGGCGCGCACGCAGAATTCGGTCAATGTCCGGCAGAGCCATGCGGTCCGCTCGTTCATGCGGAGCTGCAGCCCCGGGCCCTCGCGGTGCAAATGGTCGAGCACCGCCCGAGCGGCCGCCATCGCCAAGGGATGTCGGACAAATGTGCCGGCAAAAAATGTCATGCCGGCTTCCGGAAACGATTCGTCTCCGTAGCTCCAGTCCCCGCCATCGAGCGCGTCCATGAACAGCTTTTTTCCCGTGAGGATTCCAATCGGCACCCCCGCCCCGATGACCTTTCCATATGTGGCCATGTCGGCCTCGATGCCGAACCATGCTTGCGCTCCGCCCGGGTGGCACCGGAATCCGGTGACCACCTCATCGAAGACAAGCGCGATCCCGGATCGCCTCGTGATCGCGCGAAGCTCGTGCAAAAAGCCGCGCGGCTGGAGCGCCGGACGGCGGCTCTGCACCGGCTCGACAAGCACCGCCGCCAGCTCGCCGGCATGCGCACGCAGGATTTCCAGGGAGGCCGGCGACGCGTAGTCGAGCACGAGCATGTTCTCGACCAGCGACTCCGGAATTCCCGGTGCAATCGGCCGGGCGCGATACACCCCGTCCACCCACGCCCCGCGGACGAGCACCTCGTCAAACATGCCGTGATAATCGCCCGCAAAATACGCGACCCGCTGGCGGCCGGTCACCGTCCGGGCCAGCCGGATCGCGGCCATCACGGCCTCCGAGCCGGTGTTGCAGAATGTCGCCCGATCCATGCCGGTCCATTGGCACAGATCCCTTGCGACCGATCCGGCCGTCGCGGATTGCGGGCCGATTTCGATGCCTTTGGAAAGCTGGTTTTTCAGCGCCTCGACCAGCCAATCCGGCGAGTGCCCGAAAAAGTAGGTGCCGAAGCCCATCGTGACATCCACATAGGAATTCCCGTCGAGATCCACGATGTGCGAACCATGGGATCCTGCGGAAACGATCGGGTAAACCATTTCCTTCCAGAGCGGGTTGAACCCGGCGACGGCGCGCGGGTCGGCGTAGTGCGGACGGTGCGCGGCCGTGTAGGCCTTCGAGCCGGACGTCCGCTTCACGTAGCGCCCGATCAGGTCGTCGAGCGCCGCGCGCTGCCGGTCGGTGAGCCCGCCGCCAGATCCGCGCTCGATCGGTTTGTAGGGGCCGAATCGTGGGCTCGCCTCGGCCGCAGGCGGCTGGCCGTCTGGCCAGCGCACGGGCGGCAGGCCGGATGAATGCGATTCCGCGGGCGCGGCCGACTTGGCGATTTTTCCGGCGGGAGATTTTTCGCGGAGGCACCCGGCCAGCTTCGACACGCTGCAGACATCCCCGAGCAGTTCGCGGAATGTCACCTTCACCCCATACCGCGTGAGGATCGCCTGGCTGAGCTGGGTCAGAAAAAGCGAATCGAAACCGAGCTCGACAAACCGGCTTTCGGGATCGAACGCGGGATGCCCGGAAAGCTCGGTGAGAAGCGAGGCGATCTCGGTTTCCCAATTGTCGTCGCCGTCCTGTCTGTCAGGGAGAACGGGCGTCCCGCCGGTTTGGGTGCACGGCATGGCAATCGGGAGCGTCGTGCCACACACGGGCGGGACGCCCATGCCCCCTGACAAGATCTGCGGATGTCGCGCCTCAGGGGGAACGGGCGTCCCGCCCGTTTGAGCGCTGTCGTCCGCAGGAAGACCACCTTCGCCCACAGGGGCGATCCAGAAGCTCTCCCGCTCGAAGGGATACGTCGGCAGCGGAACCCGCCGCCGGGACTCGTTTTCAAAGTAGGCATCCCAGTCGGGAGCGGCCCCCGCACACCAGAGAGATCCCAGCGCAGATTGCATTTCCTCCAGCGCGCCGGATTCGCCGGGAGCCGAATGGACGATGGCAAGAGGCGCCGCAAGCGATTGCCTTGCGAACTGCCCGAGTGCCCGGCCGGGCCCGCATTCGAGAAAAAGAAATTCCTGTCCGGCGGCCTCGAGCGCCGGAAAAAAGCGGACGGTCTCGCGGAGCTGGCGCGCCCAATAGGATCCGTCCCGAAGATCCTCAACGCATATCTCGCGTCCGAGGAGCGTGGAGATCCAGGGTACAAGCGGTTCGGAGACCTCCACCCCGGACGCCGCCATGGCAAATTCCCCGGTGATCCCGTCCATCATGCCCGAATGAAAAGCATGAGACGTCCGCAGCGGGACGGAGGGAATTTTCCGCAGCTCGAGATCTTTCTGGAACCCGGCGACGAGTGCCTCCGGCCCGGAGACGGTGGTGAGTTGCGGGCTGTTGACGGCGGCCAGGCTGAGCCCGGCGGGAAGGTGCAGTTCCGCGGCGGGAAGCCGGACGGCAAGCATCGAGCCGCCGGGGAGCGACTGCATCAGGCGCGCGCGGCGCGAGAGAAGCAAGAGCGCCTGCTCGAGGGAAAATACCCCCGCAACAACCGCGGCAACATATTCGCCAATGCTGTGGCCGATGAGCAAGGAAGGCCGGATCCCCCAATGCCTCCACTGCTCGGACAAAGCATACTCGATGACAAAAATCGCGGGCTGGGTGAAGACGGTTTCGTGGATCCTGCGGGCGGCCTCGTCTTCCGTCACGCCACCGGGAAAAAGGATTTTGCGGATATCCTCGCCGAGGTGGTTAAGAAGGATCTCCGCGCACGCATCCACGGCGTTGCGGAACACGGCTTCGGATGCGTAGAGCGCCCGTCCCATCCCGGGCTGCTGGGCGCCCTGCCCGGGAAAAAGAAATGCGACCGGCGGGTTCTCGCGGGCCGTGACGGGCGTGTATTTCCCGCGTAACAACGAGGCGGCCTCCGGCGCGCCCGCGGCCACCAGAGCCCGCCGGAAGGGAAACTCCCTGCGTCCCTTCGCCAGCGTCGAGGCCGCATCCGCGAGGCTCTCCCCGAGCGCCCCGGCAAGATTTTCGGACATCCGGGCCAGCGCGGCAGGAGTCCTTGCGGAAAGGACGATGACCTGGCTCGGGCGCGATGGAGCCGCGGGAGACAAGGCTGGAGGCTCTTCCACGACCACATGGGCATTGGTGCCGCCCACGCCGAACGCGCTGACGCCCGCCCTGCGTGGCTCGCCCCCGCGTTTCCACTCCAGCTCTTTTGCAACAGGAAAAAACGGGCTCTCGGAAAAAGGGATCCGCGGGTTGGGGGACTGAAAATGGAGCAGCGCGGGGATCCGTTCGTGGCGGAGCTGCAGGATGGTTTTGATGAGGCCGGTCGCCCCGGATGCCACGTCGAGATGCCCGATGTGGGTCTTGCCAGTGCCGATCGCGCAGAATCCGTTTTCCGTGGCGCCCCCCTCGCGGAACGCCTGGGTGAGGGCCGCCACTTCAATCGGATCGCCAAGCGGCGTGCCGGTGCCGTGCGCTTCGATGTAGGAGATGCTCGCGGGAGAAATGTCCGCCGCCGCCTGCGCGAGGGCGATGACCTCCGCCTGGGCCTGGACAGCTGGCGCCGCAAATCCGATCTTCTCCGCGCCGTCGTTGTTGACCGCCCAGCCTTTCAGCACGGCGTGAATCGTGTCGCGGTCGGAGAGCGCGTCGGAGAGCCGCTTGAGCAGCACCACCGCGCATCCGTGCCCGAAGACCGTGCCGCGCGCCTCCGCGTCGAAGGCCCGGCAGGTCCCGTCCTCGGAAACCATCCCCTCCTCGACGTAGCGATAATCGCGCATCTGCGGGAACGTGATCGAAACCCCTCCCGCAAGCGCCATATCGCACTGCCAGGTTTGAAGCGCCGTGCATGCCTGGCAGATGGCTACCAGCGAGGTCGAGCAGGCCGACTGGACGGCCATCGCCGGCCCGCGCAGGTTCAGCTTGTAGGCGGTTCGGACGGGCAGGAAATCCTTGTCGTTGCCGAGCATCACGGTGTATTCGCCGACCTGGTAGTTGCCGGCGAGCCGCTCCGGTGTTCCCCGCGCCCCTCCGAGATTGTAGAGAAGGTAGGTGTTCAGGCTGGTGCCGGCATAGACCCCGATCATCCCGGGATAGGTGAACGGATCGTATCCGGCCGCCTCGACCGCCTCCCAGGCGCATTCCAAAAACACCCGGTGCTGGGGATCCATCACGGCGGCTTCGCGCGGATAGATCCCGAAAAATGAGGCGTCGAACAAATCCGGATTTTCCAGGATCCCGCGCGCCCGCACAAACCGTTCCCCGCGCTCCAGCGCCTCCGGCGATGCAACCGAATACTCGGCCTCAGCGGCCGAAAACCTCCGGATCGTCTCGTGGCCGGCAATCAGGTTTTCCCAGAACTCATCAGGCCCGGCGGCGCCGGGGAAGCGACCGGAATATCCGACGACCGCGATCGCCTCGCTCATGGCCTTGCCTCCCGCGCGGCGGCGCTGGCCTCGCGCTGTTTTTGCATCCGTTCCTTTGCGGAGATCCTGCCGGCGGCCCGTCCGTCGAGGCGGCGCGCCAGCGAGCGGATCGTCGGGTGCGCGAACAGGTCGGTGATCGGAATCTCGCGTCGGAAATCGTTCATGATCCGGACGTGCATCCTGGCAAGGCGGATCGAATCCCCGCCGAGATCAAAGAACCCGTCGTCGAGCGCCGGGGCAGGGAGCTCGAGGATCTCGGACCAGATCGCGCGCACCCTCGCCTGCGTGGAATCGCAGGTCGCCGGCGGGGGGCTGCCCGCCTTTCCGGGTACCATCTTCGCCAGCGCCAGCCGGTCCAATTTTCCATGGGGAGTCATGGGAAACGATTCCATTCCCACGAATCGCGAGGGCACCATGTGTTCAGGCAGGTGCCCGCGCAGATGAGCCTGCAGAGCCGCTGGGTCGAGGCCGGACGGCGCGTGGAACGCCACCAGACCGGCCGCTTCCCCCTCCCCGACCACCACGACCGCCGCCTCGCGCACGCCGGGAAATTTCGCGAGCGCAGATTCGATCTCGCCCAGCTCGATCCGGAACCCGCGCAGCTTGATCTGGTGGTCGGCCCGCCCGACAAATTCCAGCACCCCGCCCGGAAGGGCGCGCATCAGATCGCCGGTGCGATACACCCGCGGACCGACAAAAAATTCCGGCATCGGGTTCGCAAGAAATTTTTCTTTCGTCCGTCGTTCGTCTCCGAGATACCCGCTGCCGACCCCGCTTCCGCCGATCACCAGTTCCCCGACCTCCGCGGCCGGGCGGAGAGAATCATCCAGAAGGGCGAGCTGGACATTGGAAACCGGACGGCCGACCGGCACCGAGGGGAACGCGTGCAGGTTGTCGCGGTTCAGGCGGTGGAAAGCGCAGATGTCGGCGCATTCGGTCGGCCCGTAGGTGTTCGCGATTTCGGCATGGCAGCGCGGATCCTGCAGCCAGGGGCCGACCTTCGCGACCGAGATCGGCTCGCCGCCCAGCACCACCAGGCGCAACGATTCCAAACCCGGATGCCCGCCATCCAGAAGCGGATAAAATGCGCTGGGCGTCCAGTTGAGAACCGTGATCCCCTCGCCGCCGATCATCCGAGAAACCAACGCCAAATCAAACGGGCCGTCCGGATAAATCACCAGACACCCGCCGGAACATAGCGGGACAAAAAAATTCTTTTGAGTGAGGTCGAACCCCGGGGCCGAGACGAGAAGGGTTTTGTCTTCGGGCCCGAACCGGAACTCCCGCCGATACCAGCCGGCAAGATTGGCGAACCCTCCGCGCGTCACCACCGCTCCCTTCGGCTCCCCGGTCGAACCCGAGGTGAAAATGCAATAAATCGGCGCCCCATCATCCCCGACCGGCTCGAGCGGGCCACCGAAAAATTTCCTCCATTCGGCGTCCGGCGCGTCCACCGCAATCGCGCCGGAAGTTGCAGTCCACAGGGGGAACGGGCGTCCCGCCCGTTCGGAGGCTGGCCCTCGTGTCGGAGTGGCCTGCATCCCCCGCGTCAGGACGATCCCCGGCTTCGCGATCTCAAGCATCCGCGCGATCCGCCCGGGCGGATAAGAGGGGTCGAGCGGCACATAGGCACCCCCGCTCTTGACCGCCGCGAAAATTGCGACCACCAGCTCCGCGCACCGCCCCATCGCCAGCCCCACAAAACCCCCGCTCCCCAC
>Ga0194063_10000762_pt1 | contig 22550 bp, 22 predicted proteins | sample SepL3720m_MetaG_FD_155459 | JGI IMG/M metagenome (GOLD analysis project Ga0194063, IMG submission 155459) | Anoxic zone freshwater microbial communities from boreal shield lake in IISD Experimental Lakes Area, Ontario, Canada - Sep2016-L373-20m | ecosystem: Environmental > Aquatic > Freshwater...
ACCTGCGTTGATGGATGTGCGCATCAACGCAGGTGTAGCCCACAGCGTGGGGCGCAGATTGGGGTCAAACGATACGCTGCGCCCCGCGCTGCGCATGAGCCCCATGGTTCTTTCGGCAGCGATCAATGTCGTTGCCGAGATGGCGGCAAAGACGCCTGTGGCATGCAAGTGGCGAGCGCTGACCAGCCACGCTTGGTCAATATCAGCGAGCCCCATGTAACTGGCAGCCGAGCCTTTTCGGTGGTACTCAACCTCTGGGTCACTGCCATCGCTGACTTGGCCCTTGAACTGCAAGCCCGTTCGCTTCTCGGCATCACAAACGACGTGCGAGCAGTCGACCCCTTCCTTGGCCATCGCAGCGAGCAGATAGCGACCCATGGAGTCGGTGCCCAGGCGGCTGGCCCAGCCCACCCGCAGGCCCAGACGCGCCAGACCAATGGCCACGTTGGTCTCAGCGCCGGCGGTGCGCTTGTAAAACATTTCAGCCTGTTCCAACGGGCCAGGTCTGTCAGCGACCAACAGCATCATGGCTTCCCCAAAGGTAACAACGTCCAGTGCAGGGGTCATGGGATCAGTCGCTTTGTGTATTTCATCCGGGGATCGACGTCAAGTGGCCGAGCGTGCGCTCAACGCGCTTCATGAGAATTCAGGATTTGACCCAGAAAATTTCGGGTTGCTTCATGCTGCGGGTTGCTGAAAAACTGCTCTGGTCGTGCCTGCTCGACGATTTTTCCGTCCGCCATGAAAATGACGCGATCGGCCACACTGCGTGCAAAGCCCATTTCGTGAGTGACGCAAAGCATGGTCATGCCATCATCGGCAAGACTGATCATCGTGTCGAGCACCTCTTTGACCATCTCCGGATCCAGAGCAGAAGTGGGCTCGTCGAAAAGCATTATCTTGGGTGTCATGCACAGTGCACGGGCAATCGCCACACGCTGCTGCTGGCCGCCAGAGAGCTGACTTGGGTACTTCTGTGCCTGTTCCGGAATGCGTACGCGGTGCAGGTACTGCATGGCAAGGGCCTCTGCCTGGTCACGGCTCAGGCCGCGTGACTGCATCGGTGCCAGCGTGCAGTTTTCCAGAATGGTCATGTGCGGGAAAAGGTTGAACTGCTGGAACACCATGCCCACTTCCTGGCGCACCGAATCCACATTGCGACCACCGGCTGTCAGGTCAATGCCATTGACCACAATGCGCCCCTTCTGTACTGTTTCAAGGCGATTGATGCATCGAATCAAGGTCGACTTGCCCGAGCCCGAAGGCCCGCACACCACAATTCGTTCCCCGGCCGCCACCGTCAAGTTGATGTTGCTCAGAACCTGAAACTTGCCATACCACTTGTCGACCGATTCCATCTCGATGATGGGCTGGCCTGCGTGAACTGCCGGGGTTGGGGCTTGCATTGCTGACTTCACAAAAAATGCAGCTCTGACTTATTCCATTTTCGGCAGGTCGGTTTCCAGCCACTTGCGGTACAACTTGTTGAGTTCACCGTTGGCGCTGTTCCGGGCAACGAAATCGTCGACTGTCTTAAGCAACTCAGCCTGGCCCGGACGCAGGACGATACCCATGACTTGCTGGCGGAGCAAGAACTTGGGTTCATAGGCGTTAGCAGGCGCGCGCTTGTCGATCTGCGCCGCCACGGTGGTCGAGCAACCAATCGCGTCCACCTGGCCTGACATCAAGGCCTGCATCCCCGAAGCGTCGTCGTCAAAGCGGCGTATCTCGGTGCCCTCAGGGGCCATGGCGGTCAATGCGACATCCTGCGTGCTGGCACGTGCCACACCAATGCGCTTGCCTTTGAGGTCGGCTGGCGTCTTGATGCTGATTTTCCGGTCACCGTACAGAATGACGCTGGCAGCGGCGTAAGGCTTGGAAAACTGGACCTGCTTGGCACGCTCGGGCGTGATCGCCAGCGAGGCAACCAGCAGATCCACCTTGTTGGTCAACAGAAATGGAATGCGGTTGGGGCCAGTTACCGGCAGCAATATGAGTTTGACGCCCAGATCTTTGGCCAGCAGGCGAGCCACATCGGCGTCATAGCCATCGGGCTGGTTGCTGGCATTGGTGGTGCCGTACGGTGGAAAGTCAATCAGCATACCGATTGTCACTTCGCCTTTTTTCTGGATGTCAGCAGTAGTTTGCGCGCTGACGGACGGTGTCCAAACCGATAGTGTGGCTGCCAGCCCGATGGCCAGCGCGGTGCTTGTGAAAAGACGGCGGGGTAGATGCTTGATCATGATGAAGTCTCCAGAAGTTGAGGTGAAAATTACAGGGTTGGAAAATGGAAAGGTCAATGCGCCAGTGCCGCGTTGTGGCGGCGCTCCATGCGGGCAGCCAACAAGGACAGCGGCCAGCACAACAGGAAATAGATGGCAGCGACGACACTGAAAACCATCAATGGCTGGAACGTGGCGTTATTGATGATCTGCCCGGATCGTGTGACTTCGGCAAAGCCGATGATGGCGGCCAGCGAGGTGCCCTTGATGATTTGCACCATATAACCGACCGTCGGAGCCAACGCGATCTTGAAAGCCTGCGGCAGAATCACGTAGCGCATTCGTGCGCGATAGCGCAGGTTCAGCGCCAATGCTGCCTCCCACTGGCCGCTGGGTATGGCCTCGATGCAGCCGCGCCAGATTTCACCCAGAAAGGCACTGCTGTTGAGGATGAGCGCCACACCTGCAGCGACCCAGGGGTTGATGTCCATCCCGAGCACCGGGGCGCCAAAAAAAACAAGAAACAGTTGGAGCAATAGCGGTGTGCCCTGGAAAAATCGGATAAAGCCGCCAGCCAACAACTGACCCACGCGGTTCTCACTGGTTCGGCTCAGCGCTATGAGCAGGCCACCGATGGCGCCGCCGATGAACGCGATCATTGAAAGCGCCACCGTCCACTTGGCTGCCTCAAGAATGAACAGAAACTCGGAGAAGCCAAAAGTACGCATCAGATTTGTTATCTTCCAGCCGGGTAATTAAGCGTGTGCCGATAGATGGTTCGGAACAGTGCGGAAAACAAAAGCGCCAGCACCAGATAGATGACAGCCACGACGATGTAGATCTCAAAGCTGCGGAAGGTTTGCGACTGCAGGTTGGCCGCGACAGAGGTCAGGTCGTCGGCCGATATGGCTGACACGACGCTGGAACTGAGCATAAGCAAGATGAACTGACTTGTGAGTGCCGGATAGACAGCGCGCAGTGCAGGTTTCAAAATGACGAAACGAAAGATCTGGTGGCGTTTGAGGTCGAGTGCCAGACCGGCTTCAATTTGGCCTCGGGGTATGGACTCGATACCGGCACGGATAATTTCGGTGGCGTAAGCGCCCAGATTGACCACCATGGCCGTCAGGGCTGCGGTATGCGCGGACCAGCGCAAGCCGATGGCAGGCAAGGCAAAAAAGAAGAAGAAAAGCTGCACCAGAAACGGTGTATTGCGGATCAGTTCTATGTAGGCGTTAATGAGCCAGCGCAAGGGGCGCGGCCCTGAGGTTTTGCCCCACGCGCACAAGATGGCAACCACCAGCCCAGCCAGCATGGCCAATATCGACAGTTCAATGGTGCTCCAGGTCCCTTTGAGCAACAGGGGCCAGGCTGCAAAAACAGCATCAAACTGAAATGTGTACTTCATGAACTGGAACCAAAGCTGAAACCGGTTTCAGTAATTATAAAAGCACTTCTTTCCGGACGGACATCCGGGTAAACCCTGACTCCTTTTATGCTGATGCAGGAACGGAGGAGCCCCGAGGCATCAATCGGCCAGATAACAATATCTGGCGTGGTGGCAGTTCCAGACCTTTGAGGCGTTCGATCAGGCAGTCCGCGGCGATTCTGCCCAAATCATCGGTTGGTTGCGCAATGGTGCTCAGACCCGGCCCGACGTAAGGCGACCACTCGGTTTCGTCGAAGCCAACCAGGCCGATATCAGTGCCCAGACGCAAGCCAAGACGCGTCATCGCCACCACCACCCGCAAAGTCACTACCGCGTTGCTCGACAGTATGCCTGGCAGGCGTTCGCCTGCGCTCTGGCGCAGACACTGCAGCGCGTTGCTGAGCCCGGTTTCCGGGTCGTCTGCCGTGCTTTCGAACGTGCTGCCACGCAGGTTGGTGATGCTGTTCTCTGACTCGCTGATATAGCGGCAGAAAGCAGATTTACGTTCTTCACGCGGACTGACGCCCTTGACTGGCTCCGAGACAAACAACAACTCGCGGTAGCCCGCCTCCACCAAATGGCGGGCCCCCATGCGAACGGCGTCAGCGTTGTCCAGCGATACAAAGTCGGCGCGCATGTCATGGTGGCGCCGGTCGACCAGCACCACCGGCTTGCCATGACGGGCCGCTTCCACTGCGGCGCCGCCGTCCTGGCCCAGCGTGTTGAGAATAAAACCTTCTACTTGATAAGCCGTGAGTGTTTCAATTGCTTCGCGCTCACGCCCACTGTCATTTCCAAGGTTGAAAAGCATGAGCAGATAGCCAGCCTGCTGGCATGCTTTTTCAGCGCCACGCAACACCGCCACAGAAAACGGGTTGCTTACGTCAGCGACCACCAGCCCGATCAGCCGCGAGCGACCACGCTTGAGCGCCTGCGCCATCGGGTTCGGGCTGTAGGAGAGGGCCGCGATGGCGACCTCCACCCGTGTTGCGATGCCCTTGGTGAGCAATTTGTCACGGTGGTTCAGGAATCTGGAAACAGTGGCCTTGGAGACACCAGCTTGCCGCGCTACATCGGCAATGGTGGCGCGCGCTGTGGGTGCGGTTCGAACTGGAGTCCTGGTTGGCATTTGAAATCGAAGCAACTCGTCAAAATTGATTGAAACCGTTTTCAGTGGATGCTACCGGATACCGATAGAAAACTCAAATACGATGGCAGGAATCGACGACAAGCATGCGCCTGTCCAGCCGAAAATTTGTCACTTATGCAGAATAAACCGTAGACGCCGTCTCACCGCCTCGGCCGGTCCAGTTGGAATGGAAATACGAGCCGCTCGGCATGTCTACGCGCTCATACTGGTGCGCGCCGAAATAATCTCTCTGCGCCTGCAAGAGATTTGCCGGTAGATTTGCACTTCGGTATCCATCGTAGTAGGCCAGTGCGGAGGACATGGCAGGTACTGGGATTCCGTTCGCTATGGCTTCACCAAGCACCCTTCTCAATGAAAGCTGAGACACAGCAACCGTTTCTGTAAAAAACGGATCCATCAGAAGATTCGCCAGTTTGGGATTCAAATCAAAGGCGTCCTTGATCTTGGCCAGCAACACCGAACGAATAATGCACCCGCCGCGCCACATGAGTGCGATGCCGCCGTAGTTCAATTTCCAGCCGAAATCGATCGCCGCCGCTCGCATCAATTGATACCCTTGTGCATAGGAAATGATCTTTGCCGCATACAAGGCTTTCCCAAGTTCATCAATAAAGACTTTCCTGTTGCCAGCAAAGTTGACCTTGGGGCCCTTCAATGCTCTTGACGCCGACACTCTCTCCTCTTTCATGGCGGAGAGTACGCGGGCAAACACCGCCTCAGTTATCAGCGTGAGCGGCGCAGCAAGGTCAAGTGCGGTAGCTACTGCCCATTTCCCGGTTCCCTTCTGACCCGCCTTGTCCAGGATTTTTTCGAGCAAGGGCAGTCCGTCATCATCTCTAACCGCCAGAATATCCCTGGTGATCTCAATCAAATAGCTTTTCAGTTCCCCTTCGCTCCACTGCTTGAACACAGCGTACATCTCGTCCGCCGTCATTCCCAATAGAGTTCGCATGACGTCATAGACCTCGCATATCAACTGCATGTCGCCATATTCAATTCCGTTGTGAACCATTTTGACGAAATGGCCTGATCCCTCTTCTCCGATCCAGTCGCAACATGGAACACCGTCGTCGACCTTCGAGGCGATGGCTTGAAAAATCGGTCTGACACTTTGCCATGCCGCAGCGGAGCCTCCGGGCATGATCGAAGGGCCCAACAAAGCACCTTCTTCACCACCAGACACGCCCGCTCCCACATACAGCAGCCCCTTGCTTTCAAGCATCCTGGTTCGTCGTGAAGTATCTGAAAAATGGGAGTTTCCTCCGTCAATGATGATGTCTCCCTCATCAAGAAAAGCGATGAGCGCCTCAATGATTTCATCAACCGGCTTTCCGGCCGGGATCATCAACATGACCCTTCTCGGCAACTCAAGAGACTCGATCAAATCCTGAATTGAAGAACATCCGCGAATTTTTTTCCCTTGTCCTCTGCCTGCGACGAATTTTTCAACTTTTTCCTTTGACGCATCAAAGACTGAAACGGCGAACCCTTTGCCTGCCATATTGAGGACCAGGTTTTCACCCATCAATCCCACACCTATGAGTCCGATTTGAGAGGGCATACCATTTACTTCCAATCGATTGAATAGTTCGCAACGGCCGATCGGCTCTCTTTGCGCAACCGGTTGAAGCAATCATAAGTGGAATGCACATTCACATTGCGACACACGAACCTTTGATTTACGAGCGCGAGCGCGCAGGCGGGTCAGGTTAGACTTGCACCAATTGATCGCTAAGATAGTGCTATCAATTTTGAGAACCCTCAATGATTCAGGTTCAGACACCCGCGCCATCCCCATCAGCCGATCATCGTCGGGAGGGTCTGTGGATCATCGTCATGGGGGTCGCCGGGTGCGGCAAGTCCACACTCGCCGAGCTTGTCGCCGACGCGCTGAAGCTGCCTTTCATCGAGGGTGATCAGTTTCATCCCCCAGAAAATATCCAGAAAATGAGCCAGGGAGTCGCCCTGGACGACACGGATCGGGAGGCGTGGCTGGATCGTCTTGGTCTTGAATTGCTAAGTCATCCCGACGGGGCGGTTCTGGCGTGTTCTGCGCTCAAACGTGCCTATCGGGTACGCCTTCGCCAGGTGGTTCCGCTGCTCTGCTTCGTGCATCTCAGCGTCACGCAGGAACTAGCGAATGCGCGGGTACAAGCGCGATTCGGAGGGCATCCTTTCCCCGGCAGCCTGGTTGCAAGCCAATTTGCGACCCTGGAGGATCCTCGCGGAGAGGAATACACGGTTGAGCTGGATGGTGCGATGGCGCCGTCCGTGTTGTGCGCCAAGACCATCAAGTGGATTGATGCCCAGGGGTTTCGGTCAAACGCCAAACGATGAATCAGGCACAGAGTCAAACACAGCTCATCGCACTCGACTGGGGTACCTCCTCGTTGCGGGCTTATCGTCTCGGTGCTGCCGGTCGGGTGTTGGAGTTGCGCTCATTGCCGTGGGGCGTGATGAAGCTGCCGCAGCTCGTACTACCCGAATCTTCCGGCGGCGATGCAAAGGCGAACTTTGAGTTTGCTTTTGCAGAGGCTTGCGGCGACTGGCTGCGTGCCGCACCGCACGCCCCGGTGATCGCGGCCGGGATGGTCGGCAGCCGCCAGGGCTGGCTTGAGGCGCCCTATCTGTCGGTACCGATTGCAGTCGATCAGATCGGAAGCACCCTGTGCGCAGTGCAGACCCGAGGCGGCCAGATCGTCCATATCGTCCCGGGTCTCATCGAAAACTCGGCACTGCCCAATGTCATGCGGGGCGAAGAAACGCAGGTGATCGGCGCACTCAGCACGCTCGATTTCAGCAAAGCTCCGTCCGAAATCCTGATCGGCTTGCCTGGCAGTCATTCCAAATGGGTGCAGGTACGACGGCAGCATCATGATGCACAAAGTCGCATCGAGCATTTCCACACCTTCATGACCGGCGAGGTCTATGCAGCGCTGTGCGAGCACACGATTTTGGGACGCAGCATGCAAACCAGCGATGCCGGCGGCGACCATGATGCTGCCTTTGATCGCGGCGTCCTGGTAGCGCAGACGCCGGCCGGCCGCGCCGGTATTCTTTCGACCATCTTCAGCACACGAACACTGGGCCTGACGGGCGTACTCGATGGCGCAGATCAGCGTGAATATCTATCAGGGCTGCTGATCGGCCATGAGATCGCGTCATTGCAGGGCTTGCTGGCGGAACAGGGTCACCAGCCTTCGCGCGTCTTACTGGTCGGTGATGCAGCACTGTGCGGCCGTTACACGCGTGCCCTCCGAGCCTATGGCCTTGATCAGGTCGAAGTAGCGGCTCAGGCGACCGAACGCGGCTTGTGGCAACTTGCAAAGACGGCCGGTCTGCTTGACTGCCTGCAACCCTGACTGGATCATCACGTGCTTAAAGACGCAATGCAAAACTGTGGGCTGATCGCCATTCTGCGCGGAATTCGGCCCGACGAAGTCGCCGCCATTGGCCTGGCGTTGTACAAGGCCGGCTTCAGAGTGATCGAAGTTCCTTTGAACTCCCCGCAGCCCCTTGACAGCATCCGAATATTGCGGGCAACGCTGGCCGCAGATTGTGTGGTCGGTGCCGGCACCGTACTGTCAAGCGCGCAGGTGGCGGAAGTGAAAAGTGCAGGAGGCGAAATCATCGTGATGCCGCACAGCGACGTCAAAGTGATCGCTGCTGCCAAACAGGCGGCCATGGCCTGCGCTCCAGGCGTGGCCACCCTGACCGAAGCCTTTGCTGCGCTGGCCGCGGGCGCGGATGCACTGAAGATGTTTCCTGCCGAGCAACTCAGCCCGGTCGTCGTCAAAGCATGGCGCGCGGTCATTCCGGGTGAGGTCGCCTTGATTCCTGTAGGCGGAATCACACCGGCCAATATGGCGCCCTTTGTCGCCGCTGGCGCATCCGGTTTTGGCCTGGGCTCAGCGCTCTACAAACCGGGGCTTGGCGCCACTCAGGTCGGCCAGAATGCCAACGAGTTCATGGCCGCATGGCGCGCCACACAACAGCAGAAAGCAATCTGATGAAAATCACCAAACTCACCACCTACATCGTGCCTCCGCGCTGGTGCTTTCTGAAAATTGAAACCGATGAAGGTGTGTTCGGCTGGGGCGAGCCGGTCGTTGAAGGCCGGGCGCACAGCGTTGCGGCTGCCGTTGAAGAACTGTCCGACTATCTGATCGGCAAGGACCCACGCCATATCGAGGATCACTGGACCGTGATGTACCGCGGCGGCTTTTATCGTGGCGGCGCGATCCACATGAGTGCGCTTGCCGGTATCGATCAGGCGCTGTGGGATATCAAGGGCAAGGCGCTCGGCGTCCCGGTATGCCAGTTGCTCGGTGGCCCGGTACGCAACAGCATCCGCGTCTATTCCTGGATTGGCGGCGACCGCCCGGCCGATGTCGCGGCCGCCGCCAGAGATGCGGTAGCGCGCGGGTTTACCGCGGTCAAGATGAACGGAACAGAAGAACTGCAGTTCGTCGATTCGTATGAAAAAGTGGAAGCGGCCCTGGCCAATGTGGCGGCGGTGCGCGAGGCCGTCGGTCCCCAGGTTGGCATCGGCGTCGACTTTCACGGTCGGGTCCACAAACCCATGGCAAAAGTTCTGATCAAGGAACTGGACCAGTACAAACTGATGTTCATTGAAGAGCCGGTCCTCAGCGAAAACTACGAGGCACTAAAAGAACTGGCGCCGCTGTCCAGCACCCCGATCGCTCTCGGTGAGCGACTCTATTCGCGCTGGGATTTCAAGCGAATTCTGAGCGAAGGCTATGTCGACATCATCCAGCCCGATGTCTCGCACGCCGGCGGCATCACCGAAACCCGCAAGATCGCCACCATGGCCGAAGCCTACGACGTCGCCCTTGCGCTGCACTGCCCGCTCGGCCCGATAGCGCTGGCCGCTTGTCTGCAAGTCGATGCGGTGTCTTACAACGCCTTCATCCAGGAGCAAAGCCTGGGCATCCACTACAACCAGAGCAATGATCTGCTGGACTATCTGACGCAACCCGAAGTCTTTGCCTACGACCAGGGCTATGTGAGCATTCCGCAGGGACCGGGATTGGGGATTGAAATCAACGAGGAGTACGTCAAGGAGCGCGCAGCCATCGGTCACCGCTGGCGCAACCCGATCTGGCGCCATAAGGATGGCAGCTTCGCCGAATGGTAAGAACACCAGTCCGGCTGCGAATCAGCCTTTGACAGCGCCCATCGTCAGGCCCTTGACCACATACTTCTGGAAAATCATCGTCAGAACAATAGCGGGCGCCATGATGGCCACCGCGGCAGCCATCACGCCACCCCAGTCGACTTCGGCGTAAGACAGGAAGTTGTAAACCGCGATCGGCAGGGTTTTGGTCCGCTCCATGCTGAGCACTTGCGAGAACATGAAGTTGTTCCAGGAAAAGATGAACGCCAATGTCGTGGCGGTGATGATGCCGGGGCCGGACAGTGGCAGGATGATCTTCAGAAACGCCATCTGCCGCGTGGCCCCATCGACCATGGCCGATTCTTCGAGCTCACGCGGAATTGTGCCGAAATAGGTCGACATGATCCAGACCACGATGGGCAGCGCGATCAGCATGTGCGAGAGGATCAGTGCGACATAGCTGTCCATCAGGCCGAGTCGCGAGAAAATGATGTACCAGGGCATCAGGAATGAAATGCCTGGCATCAGGCGGGCCAGCAGGATGAAGACGGCGAGCCTTTTCTGCGCGAAGCGCGAAATGGAGTAGGCCGCCGGCAGCCCCAACAGCAGCGAAAGGCCGACCGCCATCGATCCGACGATGGTCGAGTTCAGGAAATATTTCAGGAAATCCTGTTCCTCAAAGACCTTGCGGTAATTGCGCAGCGTCGGCTCGAAGAGCAACTTGGGTGGCCAGGAGATGATGTCGACCTGCGTCTTGAACGACGAGGTCAGCATCCACAGGAACGGGAACAGCACGATCAGCGCAATGAACAGGACCAGAAGGTAGAACAGGATGGTGCTGGCGAGCTTCTTTTTCATGGCAGTTTCGTCAAGTTTCGCTGGAAGCGCGCAGTTTCATGATGCCCAGGCTGCACAGCAGCACGACCAGAAACAGCGCCACCAGAATGACTGAGGACTGACCCATGCGGAAATACTCGAAGCTGTACTTGAAGCCCATGATGTTGAGCGTCTCGGAGGCGTAACCGGGCCCGCCGCCGGTCATGGCGAAGATGATGTCGAAGGTCTTGAGCGCATCGATCAGGCGCAGAATCATCGCCGTCAGGATGACCGGCATGACCATCGGGATGGTCACAAAGCGCAGGATCTGCCAATCACTGGCACCGTCCACACGCGCCGCTTCGACCGGCTCCTCGGATAGACCGGCCAGTCCGGCCAGCACGATCAGTGTGATCATGGGCGTCCACTGCCAGACATCGACCAGAACCAGCGACGCAATGACGCTGTTCTCGCTCGATACCCAGCGGCCCTGCGGCAGTCCGAGCGCGTGCAGAGCGAAATTGAGCAAGCCGATCGTCGGGTCGTAAAAAAGATTGAAGACGATGCCCACCGCGACCGGCGTGGCAACGAGCGGCAGCAAGAGCAGCAGCTTCGCAACGCTCTTGCCAATGAATGCGCGGTTCAGAATCAGTGCAATGGCAACGCCCAGAACAACCTCGATCGCTACGGCAAACAGCGTGAAAGTGAAGGTTCGTCCCAGCGCATGCAGAAAACGCGGCTCGGAGAAAACGCGCAGGTAGCTGCTCAGACCGACAAAAGACGGCTCCATCCCCGAGGTGAGATTCCAGTTGGTAAAGCTCAGGTACAGGGTGTAGAGAATCGGAAACACCATCAGCAATCCGATGAAAACAACGGCCGGAAGCGGAAACAGAATCTGCAAATTCCGTTCGGTATAGCTGGGCTGAGTCATGTGGGGTGTTCGACGCGAAAGAACTGTTGAGCGATATCAACATGGTAGGCGCTCCGTCCGCCGAAGTGAACGGCCCGCCTACCAGTCATTCGACCGTTCGCTTATTTTCCGTATTCGCCGCTGTCCTGCAGCAATTCGTTGACACGTTTGACCTTTTCCTGCGCCAACTGATCGAGCTTGGCTGAAGCGCCCTTGGTGTTGATCGACTCGATGAGAATTTCCCCGATCAGGTCGCGCGCTTCGCCCACGGCGCTCATGTAGGGCCGGTCAACCGGCGTGCCGTTCTTGGCAGCAAAGGCGCGCGTCGCGATCAGACCGGGATTCATCTTGCTGCGCACGACCGGGTCGTCCCAAACCGATGAACGCGCCATTGTGATGTTCCCCATCATGCCTTTGATCGCCATTTCCTTGCTCGACGCCCAGTTCAGGAACTTCATGGCCATGTCTTTTTTCTTGGACTGGCTGGCCACCGAGATGCCCCAGGACGAGACGATGAAAGGCGCATTGGTCTTGGGTCCGGCCGGGAAGTTGGCAATGTCGAAGTTAGCCACCGGGATCTGGGTCTTGGACTGATCGACGATCTGGCCGTAGAACACCGAGGCGTCCGTCCACATCGCGACCTTGCCAGCCTGGAACAGCGGCATGATATTTTCCCAGGACATCGATGTCACGCCCTTGGGGCCGTAGTTGCCTAGCAGTTTGCCGTAATAGCGTACCCCATCGATGGCCGGCTTCGAGTTGAAGACCGCCGTGCCTTTGTCGAGGTACTGGCCGCCGTAGTTGTAGATGTAGCTCGAGGCCTGGGTTACGGCCGCCGCACCCTTGCCGCGCGAGGCGAAGCCGGCAACGTTTTCGGAATTGAGCTTCTGCGCCGCTGCCTCAAGTTCATCAAAGTTGGTCGGCACCTTCAGTCCGGCCTGTTGCAGCAGATCCTTGCGGTAGTAGAGCACCTGCCATTCGGTAACTAGCGGAACGATGTAGGGCTGGCCACCAAATGAGGCGGCGTTCATGATGTTCTGCGGATAGTCGGCGAAGTCGTAACCAGCCAGCGGCGCGTACCAGCCGTTCTTCGAGAACATCTTGCCTTCCTGCAGCGGGCGGGTCATGAAGACGTCGACAGTGGAAGACTTGGTGGCGAATTCGGTGGTGAGCTTTTGCGTCAGCTGGCTTTCCTGCAGGCTTTCGACGTTGACCTTGATGCCGCTGCTTTGCTCGAACTGTGGAATCGACAGCTTGAGCAATTCACCGTAGGGGTGGTTAGCGACCAGCACGCGGATTTCACCCGATTGCGCCATTGCGCCCGAGCACAGGCACAGCGAAAACATGGCGACCCCGATTTTTGACAGTTTGTATTTCATGAAAACCTCCAAGTTAAATGAGCAAAGAACCACCTACCCTAAACGATGGCGTCTGACGTGTTCTTGTCGAACACGTGCGTATTGGCCATCTTGAAATCGATGCGTATCGTTTCGCCGACACCGATCGGCCGCTTCGGCACGGCCAGGCGCGCCACCAGCGGATGCGCATCGCAGCTCAGGTGCGCAAAGATCTCGGCACCCAGCAGTTCCACCACCTCGGCCCTGGCGCTGATGCTGCTGCCGACGTCGGCATCCGGTTGATGCAGCGCTATGTCTTCCGGGCGAACGCCGAAAACCACTTCCTTACCGGCGTGCGCCAGCAGATTGGCGCGGAAGGCTTCAGGCAGGGCGACGCGGAAACTGCCACCATCGATGAATAGCTGACCGGCATCAACGACCAAGCGGGCATCGAAGAAATTCATCGCTGGCGAGCCGATGAAGCCGGCGACGAAACGGTTAACCGGTCGGGCATAGACTTCCATCGGCGCGCCGCTTTGCTGTACCACACCCTTGTTCATGATGAAGATGCGATCGGCCATGGTCATGGCCTCGACCTGATCGTGCGTCACATAGATCATGGTTGCACCCAGACGGCGGTGCAGTTTGCTGATTTCGGCACGCATCGCAACGCGCAGTTTGGCGTCCAGGTTGGACAGCGGCTCGTCAAACAGGAACACCTTGGGCTTGCGCACGATGGCACGGCCTACCGCCACGCGCTGGCGCTGGCCACCGGAGAGTTCTTTGGGCTTGCGTTCCAGCAGTTCGGTAAGGCCGAGAATGTCGGCAGCCTCCTGAACCCGGTTGTCGATCTCGGTTGCGGAGAGTTTGCGAATCTTGAGGCCAAAGCCCATGTTTTCGCGCACGTTCATGTGCGGATACAGGGCGTAATTCTGGAACACCATGGCGATGTCGCGATCCTTGGGGGCCATGTGGTTGACCAGCGTGTCACCAATGTAGATTTCGCCCGAAGTGATTGTTTCCAGGCCGGCGATCATGCGCAAGGCGGTCGACTTGCCGCAGCCCGACGACCCCACCAGCACCGCAAATTCCTTGTCCTGAACTTCTATCGACAGATCGTTAACGACGGCGACGGATCCGTACCGCTTGACGACGTTTTTCAAGGTAACTTTGGCCAAGTGCGATAACTCCTTCTTCAAGTGGGCTGAAGGTTCAACAGCTGGCAAGCGTCCACGGGCCAGTTGCTCGTCGCTGCACTGCCAAGAATTGTATGCGATCAACTGAGCGCATCCTTACCCTGAACGCCGGGCTGGAGCCGCAACAGCTTCGTGATACATTGAATTCACATCCCGCTGGAGCAACTCCTTGAAAATGACCTTTCGCTGGTATGGCGAGTCTGACCCGGTCAAGCTCGAATACATCCGCCAGATCCCCGGCCTGTACGGCATTGTTTCCGCGATTTACGACGTGCCGGTGGGTGAGATCTGGCCTCTGGACAAGTTGCACGCACTGCGTGCGCGCATTGAAGGCGCAGGGCTGAAGTTTGAAGTGGTTGAAAGTGTGCCGACCCACGAAGACATCAAGTTGGGCAAGCCAACAAGGGACCGCCTGATCGCCAACTTCCAGCAAAACATCCGCCATTGCGCGGCGGCGGGCGTGAAAGTGATCTGCTACAACTTCATGCCCGTCTTTGACTGGACCCGCACCGAAATGGCCAAGGAGTTGCCTGACGGCTCTTTCACCCTGGCGTTCGATGCGAAGGCGGTTGCGCGGATTGATCCGCAGAAGGGCATCGCCCTGCCCGGCTGGGACGCCAGCTACAGACCGGAACAGCTAAGCAGCCTGCTGGCCGAGTACAAAGCGGTGGATGAGGAAACCCTTTGGGCCAACCTCGGCTACTTTCTCAAGGCCATCATCCCGGTCGCTGAAGAGGCGGGTATCAAGATGGCGATGCACCCGGACGACCCACCGCGCCCGATCTTTGGCTTGCCGCGCATCGTCAAGAACCGCGAAGACCTGCAGCGCCTGGTCAACATCGTGGACTCAGCAGCCAACGGTTTGACCCTTTGTTCGGGTTCGCTCGGCGCTGATTTGTGCAACAACGTTGAAGCCTTGGTGCGCGAATTTGGCAGCCAGGGCCGCATCCACTTTGGCCACCTGCGCAATGTCAAGGTGGAGCCGGACGGGACTTTTTATGAATCCACCCACCGGTCCTGCGACGGTTCACTGGACATGGCGGCCATCGTCAAGGCCTACCACGACATCGGTTTCGAAGGTTATGTGCGCCCGGACCATGGCCGCATGATCTGGGGGGAGACCGGCAAACCCGGCTACGGCCTGTACGACCGCGCGCTGGGCGCCGTCTACCTGAATGGCTTGTGGGAGGCGATCAGCAAATACTCGCCAACGGTGCGTTAACCGCAGCCAGGGCTACCAGCGGTACATTGAACTGCTGACATGCTGGATCAAGGCCGGCGGAACGCCACCGGCTGAGCGGCCCAGTATTTCGAACTCAAATAGTCCAGCCTGACGACGCCGCCGGTGGATGGCGCATGAACAAAACGACCCTCTCCGACATAGATGCCGGCATGGGTAACGGCGTCCGCCTTCCCAAACAGCACCAGGTCTCCGGAACGAACATTCCCATTCGATACCGGTTGACCCCAACCCTGCAATTTCGCAACCGTGCGCGGCGGCACCGCGCCAGCCCTGGTTTGGTAAACGTGGCCGATCAGCCCACTGCAGTCAAAGCCGGTGTCGGGTGTGTTGCCAGCATAGCGATACGGAGTGCCAACAAGACCGACCGCATAGATCGTGACGTCACTTGCCTGCTCAGGCGAAAATCGAGAAGACGGCTGCCAGGCTTCGGTGGGCGGTTGGCTGCGCCGCAACGACGGCGAACCACAGCCCCCGAGCAGGAGCATGAGTGCCAGGGCAACGCCGGTCAGCCCCATCTTGATGCAGTTGCTCATGCCAACCAATTTGCCTCCTGAAAAACAAAAAGCCTAGCAACTTTTATATTTACTAGGCTTCTTTCTTCGCTCTTGGCGGAAACGGAGGGATTCGAACCCTCGATGAGGCTCTACACCCCATACTCCCTTAGCAGGGGAGCACCTTCGGCCACTCGGTCACGTTTCCTGAAATTGCAAGCCGCGATTATGTCACGACTTGCCGCATTGGCTAGGCCGGTGCCTGTTCCAGTTCAAACGCCTTGTGCAGAGCGCGCACGGCGAGTTCCATGTATTTTTCGTCAATCACGACCGAGGTCTTGATTTCGGAGGTGGAGATCATCTGGATGTTGATGCCCTCTTCGCTCAGCACACGGAACATCTTGCTGGCAACACCCACGTGACTGCGCATGCCGATGCCGACAATGGAGACCTTGCAGATCTTGGTGTCACCCACAACCTCGTTGGCACCCAGCGCGGGTAGCACCTTGTCTTTCAGCAGGCTCACGGTCTTGGCGTATTCGGCGCGGTTGACGGTGAAGCTGAAGTCGGTCTTGCCGTCCTTGCTGATGTTCTGGATGATGACATCGACCTCGATGTTGGCATCGGCCACGGCACCAACAATCTGGTAGGCAATACCGGGCTTGTCGGGCACGCCCAACACCGAAATTTTGGCTTCTTCGCGGCTAAATGCAATGCCGGAAACAATGGCTTGCTCCATGTGTTCGTCTTCCTCAAAAGTAATCAGGGTGCCGGAGGTGGCTTCCTCGTTGATATTGATATCCCAGGGCGTGAAACTGCTCAGGACGCGCAACTTGACCTTGTACTTGCCAGCAAACTCGACCGAGCGGATTTGCAGTACTTTGGAGCCCATGGAGGCCATCTCGAGCATTTCTTCAAAGCTCACTGTGGTCAGTCGGCGCGCTTCCGGGACGATTCGTGGGTCGGTCGTGTATACGCCGTCCACATCGGTGTAGATTAGGCACTCGTCGGCCTTCATGGCCGCAGCCACGGCCACCGCCGAAGTGTCGGAGCCGCCACGACCCAGCGTCGTGATGTTGCCGAGTTCGTCCAAGCCCTGAAAGCCGGTCACGATGACAACGCGGCCGGCCTGCAGATCGGCACGCACCTTGGTGTCATCAATCGATTCGATACGCGCCTTGGTGTAGGCACTGTCAGTGCGAATAGGTACTTGCCAACCGGCGTAGCTGACCGAGGCCAGGCCTTCGGCTTGCAGCGCGATGGCCAGCAAGGCGCTGGACGCCTGCTCGCCGGTGGCGGCCAGCATGTCAAGCTCGCGGCCATAGGCGTCGTCGGTCTTGGCCGGAGCGAGTTCTTTGGCGAGCGCCAGCAAGCGGTTGGTTTCACCGCTCATGGCGGAGGGCACGACCACCATCTGGTGGCCGGCGCGCGCCCATTTGGCAACGCGCTTGGCGACATTGCGAATGCGTTCCGTGGAACCCATCGACGTGCCGCCGTATTTATGAACAATCAATGCCATTGGAGAATCAGGTAATAATTTTTGGACCTAGGGATTGTACCAATGCAAGTCGGCACCCCTGCGCTGCACAAAGCCGCTGCCAACTTTCATCTGAATTTTGTGCCCACGCGTGGTACAGCAGGCAATCTGGTGCAACAGTTCGGCGAGCTGGGCCGCACTGGGCACCACCGCATGCGCTGTCTTGAGCCAGTGCCGCAGCAGATTGGCCTGACGCGCCTGACTGAGCTGCTGCAGCGCGGCAATCTGCGGCGGCGAGCCTACCAGCTCAAGGTCTTGTGCCGCCACTTCTTGCAAAACGACTTGCGCCTGCGCGGCATGGGCGGCGCTGCGCGCAAAGGTGCTGCGAAACTGGGGAAAACTTGCCTGCAGCGCGGGCAACAGACGCGCGCGGATGCGGTTGCGCGTGAACTGCTCATCGGCATTGCTGGGATCGAGCACCCAATCGGCACCCCGACTTTCGAGCCAGCTCCGGATGTCCGACGCTGGAACGCCTAGCAGAGGCCGGTAGTAGCTCACATCGCCGCGTACCCATTGCTCCGGCATGGCGCTCAGGCCTGGCAAACCGGCGCCACGACTCAGCGCCAACAGCAGGGTTTCAATCTGGTCGTCGGCATGTTGCGCGATGGCCAGACTCCTGAACGGGGCCGCAGGATCCCTGGCCAGGTCGTCGAAGGCCTGGTAGCGCGCCCGGCGCGCAGCGTCTTCAGGACTCTGACCGGGAGCATGGCGGCCGTCCACGCGAATCACGCTCAATGGCACGCCAAGGCGCGCGCAAGTCTCACGGCAGTGCCGCTCAAAATTGTCAGCCGCAGCCTGCACACCATGGTGAACATGAATGGCCAGCACCTGTCCGGGCCACTTTTCAGCGCAGGCCAGCAGCAGTGCCGTTGAGTCCGGCCCGCCGCTGTAGGTTACGGCCAGTGGCAGTTCCGGTGCGAAATCGGCAAGCGCCTGGGCGAAGCTGCTGCTCAGCACACTATTTGGCCGTCACCTTGGTATCGGTGAAACGACCGTAGCTCTGCAGGCGCTCGTAACGCCGGTCCAGCAGTTCCTTGACCTTCAAGTCGCTGACCTGGCGCAAGGCATCGTTCAGTCCACGTTTGAGGAAAGCGGCCATCTGCTTGTGATCGCGATGCGCACCACCAACCGGCTCGTTGACGATCTTGTCAATCAGGCCCAGCGCCTTCAGACGGTGCGCCGTAATGCCCAGGGCATCCGCCGCTTCCTTTGCCTTGTCGGAAGTCTTCCACAAAATGGAGGCGCAGCCCTCCGGGCTGATCACGGAATAGATCGCGTACTGCAGCATCAGGACCTGGTCGCCAATCGAGATGGCCAGCGCACCGCCGGATCCGCCCTCGCCGATGATGGTCGTGATGATGGGTACTTCGAGCTGCGCCATCTCGAAAATATTGCGGCCAATGGCCTCGGACTGGCCGCGCTCTTCCGCGTCGATGCCCGGATAGGCGCCCGGGGTATCGACAAAGGTGAACACCGGCAGCTTGAACTTCTCGGCCGTCTTCATGAGTCGCAGCGCTTTTCGATAGCCCTCTGGCTTGCTCATGCCAAAGTTGCGCAAGCCGCGTTCCCTGGTGTCGCGCCCTTTTTGCTGGCCCAGCACCATGCAGGGTGTGCCGTTGAAGCGCGCCAGGCCACCGACGATGCTCAGGTCGTCGGCAAAATGGCGGTCGCCGTGCATTTCGACAAAATGCGTGAAGATTTCAGAAACGTAGTCCAGCGTGTAGGGACGCTCGGCGTGGCGTGCAATCTTGGTGATTTGCCAGGGCGTGAGGTCGCTGTAGATGTCTTTGGTGAGCTGCTGGCTTTTCTTGGCAAGTTGATCGATTTCAGAAGAAATATCAACTGCAGACTCGGTCTGCACGTAACGCAGCTCGTCAATCTTGTTTTCCAGATCGGCAATCGGTTGCTCGAAATCGAGAAAGTTTTTTTTGGCCAAAAGTTACTCCTAGTACGCCACCGGCAACGGGTCCAGCGAGCGCCAAATATACCAAGTTGCGACGCTGCAATACGGTGCCCACGCGGCGGCGACTTCGCGCGCGTCGCTGCGACTGACGACGTCGCCCGAAAAGTAGCTCCGGCTGATGCCGTTGATCAGACCGACATCATCGAGCGGCAGTACATTGGGCCGCAGCATGTGAAAGATCAGAAACATTTCGGCGGTCCAGCGTCCTATGCCCCGAATGCCGGTCAGCTCGGCAATGATGGCTTCGTCGTCCATGGTTTCCCACACGGTCACCGGGCTGGTGCGGTTCACAAAATGCAGTGCCAGGTCCACCAGATACTCAACCTTGCGGGCACTCAGCCCAGCAGCACGCATATCATCAACTTTGAGTTTGAGCACATTGGCAGCACTGAACTTCTTTGGCAGCACGACAAAGCGGTCCCACACCGTTTGTGCCGCTTTGACCGAGATCTGCTGCCCGACAATGCTGCGCGCCAGCGTGACAAAAGCGTCACCCCGGGTTTGCAGGCAGCCATCACCAAACTGCGGAATCAGCCGCTTCATCACGCGGTCTCGTTTCATCAGGTGTTTGCGCGCGTCTTCCCAGTAGGCCGGTGGCGCGTAAACCGCGACTGCTTTGGCCGCTGTCATTGCACGACCTCCCAACTCGTGCCGCTAGGCGAATCCTTGAGCACAATGCCTTGGGCCGACAGGGCCTGGCGAATCCGGTCGGCCTCGCTGAAATTGCGCGCAGCCTTGGCTGCTGAACGCTCTGCAATCAAGGCAGCAATAGCGCCCTCATCAAGCGTGGCTCCGGCTTGCAGAAATTCAGTCGGATCGCCTTGCAGCAAGCCCAGAGAGCCACCCAATGCCTTGAGCAAGCCGGACAGTTCCACCGACTTGGTTTTGTTGACTTCACCGGCCAGTTCAAACAGCACCGCCACCGCTTCCGGTGTACCAAAGTCCTCATCCATGGCTGCCTTGAAGCGCGCCGCATAGGGCTGTGCCCAGTCGATCTGCAGAGCGGCCGGCTTGACCAGGTCAAGTGCTGTGTAAAGACGTTTCAGAGAGTTGCGAGCGTCGTCAAGATGTACATCGCTGTAATTAAGGTCACTGCGGTAATGCGTGCGCAACAGAAAGAAGCGCACGGTCTGGGCGTCGTACTTGGCCAGCACTTCGCGAATCGTGAAGAAATTGCCAAGACTCTTGGACATCTTTTCATTGTCAATCTGCACCATACCGTTGTGCATCCAGAGTTTGGCCAGCGGCTTGCCACTTGCCCCTTCGCTTTGTGCGATCTCGTTTTCGTGGTGCGGGAACTGCAGATCGACGCCACCGCCATGAATGTCAAAGGTTTCGCCCAGCGTCTGGCAACTCATGGCAGAGCACTCGATGTGCCAACCCGGGCGGCCCCTGCCGTAGTCATGGCCCAAGGCAGCGCTGTCCCATTTGGCGTCATCGGGCTCGGACTCCTTGGCCGCCTTCCACAGAACGAAGTCCAGCGGATCGTCCTTGCCATCGAGCACAGCGACGCGCTCGCCGGCACGCAACTCGTCAAGCGACTTGCCCGACAGCTTGCCGTAGCCCGGAAATTTTCGGACCGCGTAGTTGACGTCACCAGAACTTGACTGGTAGGCCAGCCCCTTGGCCTGCAACTGGCTGATCAAGTCGAGCATCTGTGGCACATACTCGGTAGCACGCGGCTCCAGCGTCGGTGGTTCGATGCCGAGTTGACCGATGTCGGCGTGCATCACTTCAATCATCTCGTCGGTCAGGGCCCGAATGCTGATGCCACGCTCCAGAGCACGCCGGATGATCTTGTCGTCGATGTCGGTGATGTTGCGCACGTAGCTGACGCGGTAGCCGCTGCTCTTGAGCCAGCGCTGCACCATGTCAAATGCCATCGCCATACGGGCATGCCCGATGTGGCACAGGTCATAAATAGTCATGCCACAAACGTACATTCGGACGTGGCCTGCTTGCAGTGGCGACAAAGGCTCAAGCGCACGCGTCAGCGTGTTGTAAATGCGTAAACTCATGGGTGACTAAGACGGCAAACTTCGGGAATCCAAGCAGGGACGGCCTCGATGGGGACTGTGAATAAAGGGCTAATCGGGAACAGACTCAAAAGTGGCTCGTGGGCTACAATTACGGCCAGTATATAGCTCTGCCGACCCAACTCTCGCACTGGGCATTCACACAGTAGGGATTCAAAGACTCCATGAAGTTCGATCACTCCGTTATTTTCAACAGCATTCGCCTGCTCGCGCTGATTGCCGCCTGCGTTCTCATGCCTGTCCATGCAGATGAGTCGGCCGATGTAAGCCAGTTGCTGCGCACCGGCAAACTGGTCGAGGCACTGACCAAGGCCGATGCGTTTCTGGCCGGTAAACCGAACGACCCGCAGATGCGCTTTCTTAAAGGCGTTATTCAGCGCAGTTCGGGCAAACAGGCAGAGGCCATCGCAACTTTTACCAAGCTCACCGAAGATTACCCGGAGTTGCCTGAGCCGTACAACAATCTGGCGGTTCTGTATGCCGGACAGGGTCAATTTGACAAGGCCAGAGCAGCACTCGAAATGGCCATCCGGACCAACCCGAGCTACTCCACGGCGCACGAGAACCTGGGCGATGTGTATGCCAGGCTCGCCAGCCAGGCCTATAACAAGGCATTGCAGCTTGACGGCGCCAATGCGGCTGTACCGCCCAAGCTGGCCCTGATTCGGGAATTGTTCAGCCCTGGCAACAAGGGGCAGCGTCCGAGCGTGACCGTGGCTGCCGCAGCCAGTGCGGCTGCCGCGGCTGCGCCCAAACCCGTTGCCTCGACCACCGCCGCAGCCCCTGCTGCGCAGCCGGTTGCCGCCACGCCACCGAGCGCGCCAGCGGTCAAGCCTGCAGCGGCCAGTGCCGACAGCGCCGCTGAACAGGCAGCGCAGGAGGCCGTGCTGGCCTGGGCCAAGGCGTGGTCTGCCAAGGACGTGGCTTCGTACCTCGGCGCCTACAGCAAGGAGTTCACCCCGCCCGGCAAGCAGTCACGCGCGGCCTGGGAGGAAGACCGTCGCAAACGCATTGTTGGCAAAACCAGCATCAGCGTCAAGCTTGACAACCTGGACGTCACCATCAGCGGCAACAAGGCGGTGG
>Ga0194063_10000763_pt1 | contig 22521 bp, 20 predicted proteins | sample SepL3720m_MetaG_FD_155459 | JGI IMG/M metagenome (GOLD analysis project Ga0194063, IMG submission 155459) | Anoxic zone freshwater microbial communities from boreal shield lake in IISD Experimental Lakes Area, Ontario, Canada - Sep2016-L373-20m | ecosystem: Environmental > Aquatic > Freshwater...
GGCCTGCAGTTGGGCCCTCCGGGCCGGCCCGGAGGGCCCAACTGCAGGCCGACGGTCAGGTCCGGGCCAACGCTCAGATCCACGCCGGCCAGGGAGATCCCCGGCTGGAGGGTGCGCTCTATCGCGGCAGCCGGGGCATGGAGACCCTCACTGAGGGGTTGCTGGCCCTGGCGGCGGCGGCGACGCCCGCCAGCGTGTCCGCTCCCCAGGTGCGCTACGGCGTGATGGTGCGGCAGCTGCTGGCCAGTCCCGGCGGCCCCTGGCGCCTGCTCGATGCTCAGGGCCAGCTGCTGGCGCAGGCCGACTGGCTGGTGCTGGCTGGCACCCTGCTGGCCCATCCCCGCGCCATGCGGGTGTTCGGTTGGTCGGAGGTGCCCCTGGCGGCGGCGGCCCGCCAGCTCGGTGATCCCGAGCTGGATGGCGCTCTCGCCGCCATCGCTGCACTCGAGAGTGAAGCCCGCAGCAACCTCTTGCTCGTGATCGCCGCCGCCGCGGCCCAGCCCTGGCTGTCCCTGCCCTTTCGACAGCTGAGTTTTTCGCCGGAGGCCCAGCGGCGCTGGGGGCTGGAGCGCCTGTCCATCCAGCCGTTGGCGGCTGGCCGCGTCGTCGTGGTCGCCCACTCCAGTGCCGCGCTGGCGGCCCGCTACCTGGCGGTGCATGGCAGTCGCTCCTCGGCTGGCCGCCTGCTGGCCGCCCCGGCGGATCCGGCGGCCGAGACCCGGCTGATCAATGCTCTGAGCGAGGCGCTGATCGACGCCCTGGCCGGGCTGCTGCCGCAGGAGAACCCCCTGGCGGCGGTGGAGCAACGCCAGCTGATGCGCTGGGGGGCGGCCTTCCCCTGCGGCTCCGGGCTCGATGCCGAGAGCATGGTCTGCGCCGCCAGTCGGGTGGCGCTCTGTGGCGATGCCATCGCCGGGTCTGGCTTCGCCCGCATCGAGGGGGCGCTGCGCAGTGGCGAATGGCTGGCGGAGCGGCTTCAGCAGCAGTGGCCCGATCCCGGCGCGCTCCCAGTGGAGTTTCGCCCCTGAGGCCTCTCACCCAGCTGGATCAAGTTGCCCTGAGGGCCTGCTGCAGCAGGTCCAGCCGCCTGGCGTTCACGCCCAGATCGGAGTCGCCGAGGCGGGAGGCGGAGCGGGCCTGCAGGGTCTGATGTTCGCTGTCGGCATAGAGCTCGAGATCGTCGACGAAGCCGAATAGCCGGCTCGTGGCGGTGGCATGCAGATAGCCAGCGCCGCTGTCGATCAGCTCAACCCCTTCCAGGTTGAGCACGGCCGGCAGCAAGGCCTCCAGGACCGCCGCCGGATCCGCCGTGCTCCAGTTGCGACGGCTGCAGTGGGCCGGACTGGCGCAGGGGGCCAGGGCGCCGTTGTGGATCCCCAGCTCCGCCGGTAAGGGCCCGGCGAGATGGAGCAGGGAGGCGGCGGCTGGCTGGCCCCCGAACAGCAACAACAGCCCCAGCAACAGCGCGGCGCAGCCTCGGGTCAGGTGCGGCTGGATCGGCAAGGGAGGCATGGGCGCTCAGGCTGGTGGGCTGGAGCCCGCCATCGTCGCGCGGATCAGGCCCTGCCGACGGCTTCTGGGGCCGTGGCCCCGGCGAGCCAGGTGTCGGCCACCTGTTGCGGTTGATCGATATGGGGTAGATGGCCGCAGGCCGGCAGCTCCCGCAGCCGCTCGCCCAGCAGGGCCAGAGCGGCGCGTTTCTGGGGCGGCCGCAGGATGCGGTCGTCGGCGCCCCACAGCACCGACAGCGGTTGCGTTGGTAACGGCGCACCGCAACCGGCGAAACCACCGGAGCGGGCAAAGCGGCGCAGGGCTTCGCTCCAGCCCGGGGTCTGCAGATGCAGGGAGGCGATTTCCAGCTCCGGCGGGCCGACGCCGCTGTCCGGGTCGGCGAAGGCACTGCGGCAGAGGCCCCGGCGCACCCCAGGCAGGGAGAGGAAGCGCACCCCCAGGCCATCGAGCAACGGCGGCAGGGGCATCGGCCGGCCGGTGAGCCCTGCTGGAGCCAGCAACAGCAGGCGGTTGATGCGCTGGGGTTGGCGCCGCGCCAGTTCCACCGCCACCGAGCCCCCCATTGAGGCGCCGATCAGCCCCAGCGGGGCGCCGTCAAGGCGTTCGGCCAGGGCGGCCAGCAGGGCCTCCAGATGGGCCAGGACGCCACGGGGTGTGTAATCGCCGTCGTCGGCTCTGGGGGTGAAGCCAAAGCCGTAGAGATCGGGAATGATCAGGCAGTGCTGGCCTGCCAGCAGCGGCACCAGGCGCCGGAACTCCAGCAGGGAGCTGTCGAAGCCATGCAGCAGCAGCACGGGCGGCCCGGAGCCCACCACGGCCACGGGCCAGCGGCCAGGGAGTCCGTTCAAGGGCCACCACTGCACGGCCGCGGCCAACTGGCGTCCCTGGGGATCCAGCAGGTTGGCGGCAGCGCCCTGCAGCAGCTCCTGAGCAGCGACAGGGCTCACGAAACCCGCAGCTCGGCGGTGGTGCTGACCAGGGCCGTGAGCAGATCGGTGGCATCGACCCGGAAGGGCAGCTGATGCAGATCCGAGTCGTCGCGGCAGGCGAAGCTGCAGACCCGGCCCAGGTCGTCAAGGCTGGCGCCGCCCAGACCGAGGTCGGCCAGGCTGATCGGCAGGGACAGGCGGCGGAACAGGCTGATCAGCTGGCGGCGGGCCTGGGAGGCGAGGCGGTTGCCGCCCACCTGCTCCTCCAGCCTGAGCTGGACCAGGATGCCGAAACCCACCTTCTCACCATGCAGGCGGCCGTGGCTGGCGGCCAGTTGGGTGAGGCCGTTGTGGACGGCGTGGGCGGCAACGGTGCGACAGCGGGCACCACCGAGGCCACCGATCAGGCCGGCCGTCAGGCCGCAGGCTTCAGCGACCCGTCCCCAGGCCTCGCCACCGGGTTCGGCCAGGGCCGCCTCCCCCTCCAGCAGCAGCTGATCCCGCAGCAGGCGTGCCATCTGCACCGCCTGCTGCACCAGGCCATCGCTGCTGCTGCCACTGCTGAGCGAGGCCTCGTACCACTTGGCCATGGCATCGGCAATACCGCTGGCAAGGGTACGGGCCGGGGCCTGGCGCACCAGGTCGTGGTCGAACACCAGCAGATCCGGGCAGCGGGCCAGGGCCACATCCCGCTCAAAGGCCCCGGCCGGGGAATAGAGATTGGCCAGGGCCGTCCAGCCGGCGCAGGTGGCGGCGCTGGTGGGCACGGTGATGCAAGGCAAGCCGAGGCGATCGGCCAGCAGCTTGCCGGCATCGAGCACCTTGCCACCGCCGGCGGCCAGCACCGCGTCACAGGCGGTGGCGCGGCTCAGGGCGGCGAGGCGGATCAGATCCTCTTCGCAGCAGTCGTGGAGCAGTTCCGCGGCCTGGGGCGCCAGGCCTGCTGTCTCCAGGGCGGCATGCAGGTGCCGGCGCAGGTCGAGGGTGCAGGCGCTGCGACCCAGCAGCAGGGGGCGGCGGCTGAGGGCGGCGACCCGTGGCAGGGCGGCCGACCAGACCCCGGGGCCGCGCAGCACCGTGGTGGGTGCAATGGCGTGGCTGCTGCCAACGGAAACGTCGCCGCCGCCGCCGGCCTGATTCGGGGATGGAGAGCTGCTGGATCCCATGGAGTGAACTGGCGAGTCGTGCCGCCTGGTTGTGGACAACGGAGCGCTGCTTCCATGCAAAGCCCCCTACACCTCAGGCATAGGGGGCCAGAAGCCAATGTGGGGCTGCGACCTGAGCCTGGCGTTCAGGCGCTGGCGCCAGCCAGCTCGGGGACCGGTGACAGCAGGGTTTCCTGCTTGCGGATCACCACCTGCTTCTCCTCGTTGACATCGACGAGGGCGGCATCGCCATCGCTGATCCGACCCGAGAGGAATTCCTCCGCCAGGGAGTCTTCCAGCAGGCGCATCACGGCGCGGCGCAGGGGGCGGGCCCCATAGCTGGGGTTATAGCCCTCTTCGACGAGACGCTCCTTGAAGGCCTCGGTGACCGACAGGCGGATGCCCTTCTCCTGCATGCGAGCGAAGATCTCGCGCAACATGATTTCGGCGATCAGTTTGACTTCGTCGCGGGTGAGCTGACGGAAGACAATGATTTCGTCGAGTCGGTTAAGGAACTCGGGCCGGAAGTACTGCTTGAGTTCTTCATTAACCAGCGAACGAATGCGGTTGTACTGGGTTTCCTCGACATCGCCGCTGCCGAACTCAAAGCCAAGGCCGCCACCGCCTTTCTCAATCACCTTTGAACCGATGTTCGACGTCATGATGATCAGGGTATTCTTGAAGTCCACCGTTCGACCCTTGGAGTCGGTCAGACGACCGTCTTCGAGCAACTGCAGCAGCAGGTTGAAAACATCCGGGTGGGCCTTCTCGATTTCATCGAACAACACGACGGTGTAGGGCCGGCGCCGCACCGCTTCGGTGAGCTGGCCACCTTCGTTGAAGCCCACGTAGCCCGGAGGCGAACCGATCAGTTTGCTGACGGTGTGGCGCTCCATGAATTCCGACATGTCCAGCCGGATCATCGACTCTTCGCTGCCGAAGAAGTAGGCCGCCAGAGCCTTGGTGAGCTCAGTCTTACCGACGCCGGTGGGGCCGGAGAAGATGAAGCTGGCAATCGGCCGGTTGGGATTCTTCAGGCCGACGCGGGCGCGGCGAATGGCGCGGGAGACCGCCTTGACGGCTTCATCTTGGCCGATCAGGCGCTGGTGGAGGGTTTCCTCCATGTTCAACAGTTTGACCGATTCACTCTCGGTGAGCTTCTGCACCGGCACCCCGGTCCAGGAGGCAACGATGTGGGCGATGTCCTCCTCGGTGACCACCGGTGGGCGACTGCCGGCCTCGTTGCCGCCATCGGCGAAGGCACTGCCGGTTCTGGTTGTGGGTTCTGCCACGGCCACCGAGCCTGCTTCCGGCGCCGGCAGAGCGGCCGCTTCGGGCTCCTCATCTTTGCGCGTCTGCAGAATCGAGCGAATCTGCTCACGCAGCTCCACCTCTTTGTCGCGCAGTTCACCGGCCTTGGTGAAATCCTGGTCGCGGACCGCGTCCTCCTTCTCTTTCTGAACGGCCCGCAATTGCTTGTCCACCTCCTTGGCGGCGGGAGGGAGCTTGGAGTTCATCAACCGGACCCGGCTGCCGGCCTCATCGATCAGATCGATGGCCTTGTCGGGCAGAAAGCGATCGGAGATGTAGCGATCGCCGAGGGTGGCGGCGGCCACCAGAGCTTCATCGGAGATCTTGAGACGGTGGTGCTGTTCATAGCGTTCCCGCAGACCCCGCAGGATCTCGATGGTGTCAATGACGGAGGGCTCGCCCACCATTACCGGCTGGAAGCGGCGCTCAAGGGCGGCATCGCGCTCGATGTGCTTGCGGTATTCATCGAGGGTGGTAGCGCCGATGCACTGCAGCTCGCCGCGGGCCAGGGCGGGTTTGAGGATGTTGGCGGCGTCGATGGCACCTTCGGCGGCGCCGGCGCCGATCAGGGTGTGAACCTCATCGATCACCAGGATCACGTTTCCGGCGGAGCGGATCTCCTCCATGATCTTCTTGAGGCGCTCCTCAAACTCACCGCGGTACTTGGTGCCGGCCACCAGCAGGCCGATGTCCAGAGTGAGAACGCGCTTGTCTTCGAGGATGTCCGGCACATCGCCGGTGGTGATGCGCTGGGCCAGGCCTTCAGCGATGGCGGTCTTGCCGACACCGGGTTCGCCGATCAGCACCGGATTGTTCTTGGTGCGCCGTCCCAGGATCTGGATCACCCGATCGATCTCGTTGTGGCGACCGACCACCGGATCCAGTTTGGAATCAGCCGCCAGCTGGGTGAGGTTGCTGCCGAACTCATCAAGGGTCGGGGTTTTGGTGGATCCCTTGCCGCTGCTGCCGGCGGCCACTTCAGCCGTCTCGCCGAGCATGCGGATCACCTGGGTGCGCACCTTGGCCAGGTCGACGCCGAGATTTTCCAGTACACGGGCGGCGACACCTTCGCCTTCTCGGATCAGGCCGAGCAGCAGGTGCTCCGTACCGATGTAGTTATGGCCCAGTTGGCGGGCCTCCTCGAGGGAGAGCTCGAGCACCCGTTTGGCCCGGGGAGTGAAGGGAATCTCCACGGCCACAAAGCCCGAACCGCGGCCGATGATCTTTTCGACCTCGACGCGGGCATCCTTGAGATTGACCCCCATGGATTTGAGCACTTTCGCCGCCACGCCGGTGCCTTCGCCAATCAGGCCCAGCAGAATCTGCTCGGTGCCGACGAAGTTGTGGCCAAGGCGACGGGCCTCTTCCTGGGCCAGCATGATCACCTTGATGGCCTTCTCGGTAAACCGCTCGAACATGGCCAGGGCCTGGTGCAAGTGCATCCAAGCTATCAGGGTTGAAGCGATGGCGTGTGTTCGGGGGGATGCATCAGGGTGAACAGGCGGCTACGCCTGTCTGCATCAGTGTTCTGGCGGGGCTTCGTTATAGCTGTACGGCATTAATCTGACTGTTTCCGGCTCAGGAATCTTCGGTTAACCGCACCCTGAGCATCCTGCTTCAGTTGCTTCCAGCTTGAGCCATTGGATCAGGGCATCGTCGCCGTTGCGGTAGTAACCGCGACGGAGGCCCGCGTCCCGGAAACCGCAATTGCCATACAGGGCCCGGGCGGCGCTGTTGGCGCTGGCCACTTCCAGAGTGGCGCGATCCGCCCCGCCCTGTCGTCCGGCAGCCAGCAGTCCGTTCAGCACCAGCCGCCCCAGGCCCTGGCGGCGCTGATCCGGCGCCACCGCCACCAGCGTGATGTGCAGCTCATCGACCACCAGCCAGCCACTGGCCATGGCCAGCAGCTCTCCCCGGCGCCACAGCCCCAGCCCCGGCCGCCGTTCGTCCTCCAGCTCCCGCTGCCATTGGCCCGGGGTCCAGAGCCCACCGAGGGCCAGGTTGTCGAGGCCCAGGCAGGCCTCGAGATCAGCTGGCTTCAGGGGCAGCAGGGGCGAGATCGGTGCGGCGGTCACGGTCCTGGGCGGCCTGGCTCCCTACGATCAGCCATCGCCGAATGCTGCGGAGTTCCTGCCCATGGTCCTGTCGTCCGCCGCCTCCACGGCACCCGGCACTCCGGCATCCGGCAGTCCCGCACCCGGCGCCCATGCCGAAGTCGATCCCCGCCTGGAGCCTCGCTTCGAGTTGCCCGGTGATGCGCTCAGTCCCAATCGCAACCTGACACCGATCAGCACCCGGCTCGACGCGCAGGGGGCGTTGGAGGTGGGCGGCTGCCGGCTCAGCGTCCTGGCCCAGCGCTACGGCACACCGCTGTATGTGCTCGATGAAGCCACCCTGCGGGCCACCTGTCGGGCCTACCGCCAGGCGCTCGAGCGCTATTACCCCGGCCCTTCGCTGGCGCTCTATGCCTCCAAGGCCAACAGTTCGCTGGCGATCTCGGCCCTGGTCGCCTCCGAGGGGCTCGGCCTCGATGCCGTTTCAGCCGGTGAGTTGCTGACCGCCCTCGCCGGTGGCATGCCGCCGGAGCGGATCGTGCTGCATGGCAACAACAAGTCGGCCGAGGAGCTGGAGCTGGCCGTCAGCCGCGGCGTGACCGTGGTGATCGACAATTGGAATGACGTCGAGCTGCTGGCAGCGATCGCCCCAGCCCAGCAGGCGCCGGTGCGTCTCCTGGTGCGCTTCACGCCCGGCATCGAATGCCACACGCACGAGTACATCCGCACCGGCCATCTCGACAGCAAGTTCGGCTTCGACCCGGATCAGCTCGAGCCGGTGTTGCGCCATCTCGCCGACTGTCCCTGGGCCGATCTCGATGGGCTGCACGCCCACATCGGCTCCCAGATCTTCGAGCTGGAGCCCCATCGCGATCTGGCCGGCGTGCTGGCTGACGCCCTGCAGCTGGCCCGCTCGCTGGGCCATGCCTGCTCCGATCTCAACGTCGGCGGCGGCCTCGGCATCCGCTATGTGGCCGGCGATGACCCCCCTTCGATTCAGGACTGGGTTCGCACGGTGGCCGAGGCGGTGGTGGCCGCCTGCAGCGAGCGGGGCCTGGCCCTGCCCCGTCTGCTCTGCGAGCCGGGCCGTTCGCTGGTGGCCACGGCGGGAGTCACCCTCTACACAGTGGGCAGCCGCAAGACCATCCCCGGATTGCGCACCTATCTCTCGGTCGACGGTGGCATGAGTGACAACCCGCGGCCGATCACCTATCAGTCGCTCTACACCGCCGTGCTGGCCGATCGCCCCCAGGCCCCGGCCACCGAAACCGTCACCGTGGCCGGCAAGCATTGCGAATCCGGCGACGTCTTGCTCAAGGATCTGCCCTTGCCGCTGGCTGCCGGCGGCGATGTGCTGGCGGTGTTTGCGACGGGGGCCTACAACGCCTCGATGAGCTCCAATTACAACCGCATCCCCAGACCGGCGGCGGTGCTGGTCGGCGATGGGGTGGCCGATCTGGTGCAGCGCCGTGAACAGCCGGAAGACCTACTGCGCTACGACGTCCTGCCCTCGAGGCTTTCCTCAGTAGGTTGATTTGACACGCGCAGCGTGGCATTGATGGCCCGGCATCCGGGTCAGTCAACGTCGAGCCAGTGGGGTCAGATCGACCCGGCTGAGCGCGTTCTTGTCGTTTGATTTTCAAGCTCTTCCCCGTGACCTGGCTGCAGAACCTCGACCTGCGCCTGCTCCTCGATCTGCTGTTCGCCACGGCCCTGGGTGTGCTGCTGCTCGGACGGGTCACCGAGTCGCGCACCCTCTGGCTGCTGCGGGGCTATCTCTTTCTGGTGGCCCTGGCCTGGGTGGTGCAGCGCTACGCCAATCTGCCTCTGACCAGCAAGTTGGTGGATGCCCTGGTGCTGGCCTGCAGCATGGCCCTGGCCATTCTCTGGCAGGGGGAGCTGCGGCGGCTGATGGAGTTGCTGGGTACGGGGCGCTTTGCGGTGTTGTTCGCCGATCGCAGCCGCGACCAGCTGGCCTCCGGTTCGGTGAGCATCCTCACCGAGGCCGCCGGCCGGCTTTCCCAGGCACGCCGCGGCGGCCTGATCGTGCTCGATCTGGGCAGTGATCTGCGGCCCGAGGATTTTCTCAACCCGGGCATTCCGCTTGATGCCCAGCTGTCGGTGGACCTCGTGCTCAATCTTTTTGCCGTTGACACACCCCTCCATGACGGTGCCGTCCTCGTGCAGCACAACCGCATCGCCGCCGCGGGCGTGATCCTGCCCCTCTCGCGCCAGGGGCTCAACCGCTATGGCACCCGCCATCTGGCGGCCCTCGGGCTCACCGAGCGCCATGCCCGCTGCCTGTGCATCGTTGTCTCCGAGGAAACGGGCACCCTGGCGCTGGCCCGTCAGGGTCGTCTGGAGCGGCCGATCACCAGCAGCCGGCTTCACGACCTGCTCACCGACAGCCTGGCGGCGGTGCCGTCTGGGCGTAGCCTGGCACCGGACCTGCCGGAAGCCCGCGGATGAGTCGCGCCCTGGCGACCACCCACAGCACCCCCCATCAGCCGCTGCCCTCCCAGCTTGATGGGGCACGGCTGCCTGCCCATGTGGCGCTGATCATGGATGGCAACGGCCGCTGGGCGCGGCAACGGGGCCTGCCCAGGGTGATGGGGCATCGCGCCGGCGTGGAGGCTCTCAAGCGCACCCTGCGGCTCTGCAGCGACTGGGGCATCCGCGCCCTCACGGCCTATGCCTTCTCCACCGAGAACTGGACCCGTCCAGGCGAGGAGGTCACCTTTCTGATGACCCTGTTCGAAAACGTGCTGGCCCGCGAGCTGGAGGCGCTGGAGCGGGAGCAGGTGCGGATCCGTTTCCTCGGTGATCTCGAGGCGCTGCCCCGCCGCCTCCAGGATCTGATTGCTGACGCCACGGCCCGCACCGCTGTCAACGGCGGCATCCACTTCAATGTCTGCACCAACTACGGCGGCCGCCGCGAGCTGGTGCGTGCCGCCCGGCTCCTGGCCCAGCGGGCCGCCAGCGGTGAGCTGGATCCGGCCAACATCGATGAGGCCCTGTTCGCTTCGGAACTGTTCACGGCCGGCGAGGTGGATCCCGATCTGTTGATCCGCACCAGTGGCGAGCAGCGGATCAGTAATTTCCTGCTCTGGCAGCTGGCTTACGCCGAGCTGCACATCACCGAAGTGCTCTGGCCCGACTTCGATCAGGCGGCCCTGCTGGCGGCCCTGCTGGACTATCAGGGCCGCACCCGCCGTTTCGGCGGCATCACCACAGCCTCATGATCACCCGTCACGACTGGTCTCGATCAGAAATTCAGACCCTGCTCGAACAGCCTCTTGTCGATCTGCTCTGGCAGGCCCAGCAGGTGCATCGTTCGGCGAATCCCGGCTATCACGTGCAGCTGGCCTCCCTGCTCAGCGTCAAGACGGGGGGCTGTGAGGAGGACTGCGCCTACTGCCCCCAGTCGATGCACCACAGCGCCGATGTCGGCGGCCAGCCGAATCTGGAGGTGGAGCCGGTGCTGGCCCGGGCCCGGGCCGCCCGCGAAGCCGGCGCCCATCGCTTCTGCATGGGCTGGGCCTGGCGGGAGATCCGTGATGGCGCTCCCTTTGAGGCCATGCTCGCCATGGTGAAGGGGGTGAGGCAGCTGGGGCTGGAGGCCTGCGTCACCGCCGGCATGCTCAGCGATCACCAGGCCCAGCGCCTGGCCGAAGCCGGCCTCACCGCCTACAACCACAACCTCGACACCAGCCCGGAGCACTACGAGCGGATCATCAGCACCCGCACCTATCAGGAACGGCTCGAAACCCTGAGCCGGGTGCGCTCGGCGGGCATCACCCTCTGCTGCGGCGGCATCATCGGCATGGGCGAGGGAGCAGCCGATCGCGCCGGTCTGCTGGAGGTGCTGGCCAACCTCAATCCCCATCCTGAAAGCGTGCCGATCAATGCCCTGGTGGCGGTGGAAGGCACGCCGCTGGACGATCTGCCGGCGGTGGATCCCCTCGAGCTGGTGCGCATGGTGGCCACGGCCCGCATCCTCATGCCCCAGAGCCGGGTGCGGCTCAGTGCCGGCCGCCAGCAGCTGAACCGCGAGGCCCAGATCCTTTGCCTGCTGGCCGGGGCCGATTCAATCTTCTACGGCGACACCCTGCTCACCACCGGCAACCCGGACGTGCTCAGCGATCGGGCCTTGCTGGCGGCGGCCGGGGTGCGGGTGGCGGAAGCCCCGGCGTGCGCCGTCGCACCTGCCAGCCAGCCGCTCACGGCCGCCCGGGGCTGAGCCTGGGATGCGGGTCGTCAGTTTCTATCGCTTCGTGCCGTTTGCGCTGGCTGAGCTGCCCCTGTGGCGGCGGCGGCTGCTGGCCCTGGGTCAGTCCGTTGATCTGCGCGGCACGGTGCTGCTGGCTGAGGAGGGTATCAACGGCACCGTCAGCGGTGAGGAGGCCGCCGTGGCGGCCCTGGTGGCGCTGCTGCGCGGCGATCCGCGGCTGGCGGAGCTGGAGCTGAAGAACAGTGAGGCCCCCGGGCCGGTCTTTCATCGCTTCAAGGTGCGAATCAAGCGCGAGATCGTCACCCTTGGTCGACCGGAGCTGGGGCTGGCGCAGCAGGCTCCCGTGGGCACCTATGTCGAACCGGGCGACTGGAACGCCCTGATCCGCGATCCCGGCACCCTGGTGATCGACACCCGCAACGCCTACGAGGTGGCGCTGGGCAGCTTCGAGCGGGCGATCGATCCCGGGACCACCAACTTCCACGATTTTCCCGACTGGGTCGAGCAGGAGCTGCGGCCTTTGGTGCAGCAGCAGCGACCCAGGGCCCTGGCCCTGTTCTGCACCGGCGGTATCCGCTGCGAGAAGGCGACAGCCTGGCTGCTGCGGCAGGGCTTTGAGGGGGTTCACCATCTCCGCGGCGGCATCCTGCGCTACCTGGAGGAGGTGCCGGAGGCGGACAGCAGCTGGCGGGGGGACTGTTTTGTCTTCGATCAGCGGGTGGCTCTCAACCATCGGCTCGAACCCGGCGACCACAGCCTCTGCCACGGCTGCCGCATGCCCCTCTCCGCCGTGGATCGCAGCCACGCCAGCTACGTCCCAGGGGTGTCCTGCCCCCATTGCCAGAGGGAGCGGGGCGAGGCCGATCGCGCTCGTTTCGCCGAGCGCCAGCACCAGGTGAGCCTGGCGAGCGCTCGTGGCGATCGCCACATCGGCCAGGTGTTTGGCAGCGAAGTCGCCCCGATCGCCCCGGCTGCCACTGCGATCGGCTCAACCCCCGAATTGCCATGATGGCCTTGGTGCGCCCTGGGCTGCTGCTGGGCCCTGGACCGGTGGCCTGCCAGGTCTGGTTCCTCGCGTGAGCGCCACTAGGCAACGGCCGATTCTCTACAGCTTCCGCCGCTGCCCCTATGCGATCCGGGCCCGCCTGGCCCTGGCTGCCGCCGCCATCGCGACCGAGATCCGGGAAGTGGCGCTGGCCTGCAAGCCGCCGGAGTTGCTGGAGGCCTCGGCCAAGGGCACCGTGCCCGTGCTGGTGCTGCCGGCGGCTCCCACGGCGCAGCCGCCTGCTTCGCCGGCCGGCCTTCCGCTCGATGAAAGCCTGGCGATCATGCATTGGGCCCTGGGCCGCCATGATCCCCACGATTGGTTGCACGCCGCTGATCCGGGGGCTCCAGCCGCGATGCAGGAGCTGCTGCTGGCCTGCGATGGCCCGTTCAAGCACCATCTCGATCGCTTCAAATATGCGAGCCGCTATGGCGAGGCTGATCGCGAGGCCGATACCGAGGCCCATCGGCAGGACGCGTTGACGATGCTGCGCGATTGGAACGGGCGGCTGGCTGGGTCGAGCCGCGGTGGCGCTGAGCCCGGCTGGTTGCTGGGTTCACGGCCCTCGCTGGCAGACTGGGCCCTGCTGCCGTTCGTGCGCCAGTTCCGGCTCGCCGATCCGGCGGGTTTCGATGCCGCCGCCGATCTGGCCCATCTTCAGGCCTGGCTGAATCGCTTTCTGCAGGGGCCGGAGCTGGCGGCGGTGCTGGCCGATCCCTGGGGCCCGCGCTGTCCCTGGCGTTCGCCCTGCTGGCTGTATCACCTGGCCCTGCCCGAGGAGTGGGCCGCGGCCCAGGCCGAGCGCCAGTACCGGCGCTCCAGCCGCGGCCTCAGCCTGGAACAGGTGGGCTTCATCCACGCCAGCTATGCCGATCAGCTGGGGGCCACTCACCGGCGCTTCTACGCCGATGTCCCTGGGGTGCTGCTGCTGACGATTGACCCCCAGCGGCTGGCCGCCGCCGGCGTGGTCGTGCGGGCCGAGCCGGCACCCGAGACCCAGGAGCTCTTCCCGCACCTGTATGGGCCCCTGCCGCTGGCGGCGGTGCTGGCGGTGGAGCGCTGGCGGCCGGCGGCGGTTGACCAGGGGGGTATGTCTTGACGGCCTTGATTCCCCCGGCCGCTGATCTTGCGCCGGATCTGGCGGCGCTGGAGCGGTGGGCGACGGCGCAGGGGCTGGTGCTGCGCCTGCGGCAGAGTCGTCGGCTGGGGATCCGGACTCTGCAGGTGGTGGTGGCCCGTCCGCTGGGGCCTGGCCGGGCCCAGCTGCTGGGTGAGCTGAAGGGCTGGGCCCTGCCAATGGCTGCCGGCCTGCAGCTCGACACCATGCGGGTCAAGGGGCAGGGCACGGCCCTGGTGGGCCCCTTGATCTGGGCCGCCACCTTCGCCTGGGCCCTGGAGGCGACCCCCTGCCGCACTGCCAGGCTGCTGGCGATCCACGACGACGATCGCCAGCACCGACGACTGGTGCGCTACTTCAGCCGGCTCGGCTTTGAGCCGGTGCGGGAGCTCGGGGCCGGTCCGGCCGATCTGCCCCTGCGGCTGATCTGGGGCGGGGCCGGGCTGCTGATGCGCGGGGACTGCACCGAGGGACTGCGGCGCTGCCAGCGGCGGCTGGCGCGGGTCGATCAGGGCAGGGCGGCGTGATAGCTGCTGCGCACCAGGGGGCCGCTGCGGACGTCGGCGAAGCCCATGGCGCGGGCGATGCCGCCCAGCTGCTCGAACTCCCGGGGCTGCCAGTAGCGCTGCACCGGGAGGTGTGCGAGGGAGGGCCGCAGGTACTGGCCCAGGGTGAGGCGCTGGCAATCGACGCCGCGCAGAGCTTCGAGGGTGGCGACCACCTCCTCGAAGCCTTCGCCCAGCCCCAGCATCAGGCCGGATTTGGTCGGAATGGCCGGCGCCAGCTGCCGGGCCGCCGCCAGTAACCCCAGGGAGTGCCGGTAGGTGGCGCCGCGCCGCACTTCCCCCTGCAGGCGCTCCACGGTTTCGAGGTTGTGGTTGAAGCAGACCGGCGCCGCGGCGAGCACGGCCGCCAGCCGCTGGCGCTGGGCCTGGCGGCCCTCGCTCTCTTCGCGGTGGCCGCCCCAGAAGTCCGGGGTGAGCACCTCGATCGCCACCTGGGGCCGCCGCCGGCGGATCGCCGCCATGGCGTTGCTGAACAGGCTGGCACCGTGGTCGGCCAGGTCGTCGCGGGCGACGGCGGTGAGCACCACGTAGCTCAGCCCCAGATCGGCGACGGCCGCCGCCACCCGCTCCGCTTCGTCCGGATCGACGGGGGCCGGGGCCCGGCCCTTCTCCACCTGGCAGAAGGCGCAGCTGCGGGTGCAGATCGGTCCCCCCAGCAGGAAGGTGGCGGTGCCGGCGGCGTAGCACTCGGCCCGGTTGGGGCAGCGGCCCTCCTCGCAGATCGTGTGCAGCCGCTGTTGCCGCACGACGCCCTGGACCGTTTCCAGCTGGGAGGCATCGCCCACGGGGCGCCGCAGCCACTGCGGCAGCCGCTCGCTGGGCCGGATATTGCTGTAGCGGCTCTGGGTCTGGCTCATTCCACCGGACGGCGTCCTTCGAAGGCTCGCGCCAGGGTCACCTCATCGGCGTACTCCAGTTCAGCGCCCACCGGCAAGCCGTAGGCGATGCGGCTGACGACGGTGAAGGGCCTGAGCAGCCGCGCCAGATAGAGGCTGGTGGTGTCCCCTTCGACGCTCGGGGTCAGGGCCAGGATCACCTCGCTGATGGCCTCGCGATCCACCCGGGCCACCAGCGGCTGGATCTGCAGCAGCTCCGGTCCGACGCCATCCATCGGCGAGATCAGGCCGCCCAACACGTGATACGTGCCCCGGAATTCGCGGGAGCGCTCCATCGCCAGCAGGTCGCGGGAATCGGCCACCACGCACAGCTGGCCGTTGCGGCGCTCTTCATTGCGGCAGATCTCGCAGAGGGGTTCGGCCGAGAGATGGAAACAGCGCTGGCACTGACCCACCTGGCTGCGGGCGGTCAGCAGGGCATCGGCGAAAGCGCGGATCTGTTCCTCCGGCTGGCGCAACAGATGCAGGGCCAGACGCTGGGCGGTGCGCGGTCCGATGCCCGGCAGTCGCTCGAACTGGTCGATCAGCCGGGCCAGGGGTCGGGTGAAGCCGCTCAGGGCCGCAGTGCAGGTTCACTGAATCTAGAGACGCACGCGGTGACGAGTGCCCGGTTGCGGCGGGCCGGAGCGGGGCGGTGGCCGCCGCAGGGTGAGAATGCCCCCCAGTTGCTGTAGTGCCATGGGCCTCGATGCCCGCCCTTTGATCCGGTTCTGCTCGAAGCCGCCGAGGTCCTGGCTGCCCCTGCTGCTGTCGGCCGTGCTCGGCCTTTCGCTGGTGGGCTGCAGTGCCGCCGCCGCCGGCCTCAACTCCTTTGCCAGCCCCGATGGCCGCTACGCCTTTCTTTACCCCACCGGTTGGACGCGGGTGCAGGTCAGCGGCGGGCCCCAGGTGGTGTTCCACGACCTGATCAACAGCGATGAAACCCTCAGCCTGGTGATCTCCGATGTCACCCCCGATCGCGATCTGGAGCAGCTCGGTAGTGCCGTGGCCGTGGGCGAGAAGCTGCGCCGTACCGTGATCGCTCCGGCCGGCAGCGGCCGTGAGGCCGATCTGGTCGAGGCGCGTCAGCGGGAGATGGGCGGCCACACCTTCTACGACCTGGAATACGCCGTGCATCTGAGCGATCGCGATCGCCATGAACTGGCCACCGTCGTCGCCGACCGGGGCCGGCTGTACACCTTTGCCGCCAGCACCAACGAACTGCGCTGGCCCCGGGTCAAGGAGTTGTTTGAGCGGGTGATCGGCTCCTTCACCCTGCAGATCTGATGGGCTCTGCCGATGGCGATGTGCTCGTCATCGGCGCAGGCCTGGCGGGCTCTCTGGCGGCCCTCGCCCTGCGCCAGCAGGGGCTTGGGGTCACCGTGGTGGCGCCAGCCCAGGAGGCCATGGCCTCTTACGCCAGCTATGGCGGCGTGACCGGCTGGCCGGCCCTGCCGGGGGCGCTGGGGCAGGCGATGCTGCGGGCTCCGGGCTGCTGGAGTGCCCTGGAGCAGCGCCACGGCTCCCTGGGCTGGCAGGCCTGCGATCTGAGTCTGCATTGGCAGGAGACACAAGCCGTAGCCGCTTTGCCTCTGGTGGAAAGTCTGCTGGCCCAGGTGCCCGGAGCCCGCCAACAGGAACGGCGGCTGATCCTGCCCTTTGGCCGGGTCGATGGGGTCCGCCTGGCCCAGGCCCTGCCGCTGGCGCTTGATCGCTGCGGTGTGCGCCGGCTGGAGCGGCAGGTGCTCCGTCTGGAACCCTTGTCGCCCCAGGGTTGGCGGCTGTGGCTGGCGGGGGGCGATCAGCTCGAGGCCTCCCGGGTGCTGCTGGCGGCCGGACCAGCCAGCGCCGGGCTGTGGCCGTCCCAGGTCGACGGCCGGCCCCCGATCCCGGCCATGAGCTGGTCGGGGGCCCTGGCGCTGGAGGCCGGGGTCTGCGCAGCGGAATCTCTGCCGGCCGGAGCTGCCGAGGGCATCGTGATTCCGCTGCTGGGCGAGCGCCAGGGCCTGGAGGCCCGCTGTCAGGAGTTGCAGCATCCGGAATGGATCGTCGATGCGGGTCTGGCACCGCGGGGCCGCGGCTGGTGGCTGGGCCAGATCAGCGTGGTGGCGCCGGCCGGCGCCTGGCAGGAGCCACCGGATCCCGTCTGGATGGAGGCGGAACTGCGCCGTCGCCTGGGGGCCGTCTGGCCCCAGCTGGCCCAGCTGCCGGGCCGGTTGGTGCAGGTGCCGGTGGCCTTTCCCGGTGCCGCTGGCCCCCTCTCCGGCGCCATTGAGGGCGCCCCGGGGTTGTGGGGATGGGCGGGCTTTCAGGGCGCCTTTGCGCTGCTGCCGGTGTTGGCACCCGATCTGGCCAGCGCCATCGCTGGGACCAGCTGAGCTGACAGCGGGCCCGAAAGGTTCCATGCTGGCCGCTATGGAGTCAGCAAGCCCATCGTCGACGGCCCCCAGTCGCTGGCCGAACCAGGCCGGAGGGCTCTGGCGGGGTCTGGGGCCGCGGCGGCAGCTGGGCCTGGTGCTGGTGGCGATGACCGCATCGGTTGGGGCCTGGGGCCTGTTCTGGCTCGTGCCCACCGAGGTGGTGGGCAAGGGAGTGCTGCTGTTGCCCGACAACGCCGGCCTGCTCGATGCCCGGGCGGCGGGCCAGGTGCGCCGCATCGCCGTGGCTGTGGGGGATCGGGTGCGGCGGGGCCAGGTGCTGCTTGAGCTCTACCTGCCGGTGCTGGAAAAGGAGCTGGAGCAACAGCGCGCCAACCTGCGTGAACTCGAGCACCAGAATGCCGCCCTCGATCGGCGTGATCGCCTGCGGCTGCAGAGTGAGCAGTTGGCGGTGGACACCGCCCTGGCCAAGTTGCGGGGGGACGCGGCGCGCTACGGCGCCCTGCGCAGCACCTACGCCGAGAAGCTCAGAAACCTGCAGTGGTTGAGTCGGCGCGAGGTGGTGGCTCCTCTCTCCACCGAGGTGGTGAGTGTGGAACAGGGGCTGACCACCACCGGCGTGAATCTCGATCAGGTGCGCATCGAGGAGAAAAAGGTGCTCACCGCGTACCAGCAGGTGAAGCTCTCGATCGAAACCGAGGCCCTGCAGCGCCGCTACCAGATCGATGATCTGCGCCGCCAGGTCCGGGTCACCGAAGCCAGGCTCGCCTACGACGGCAGGCTGCACGCCGACCGGGATGGCCAGGTGCTCGATCTGCAGGTGATCCCGGGCCAGACCGTGGCGTTGGGGCAGCGGCTCGGCACGATCGGGCGTTTGCCGGCGGGCCTGCCGCTGCGGGCGGTGTCCTATTTCGCGCCGGCCGATGCCCGGCGCCTGCGGCCTGGCATGCCGGTGGAGGTGGTGCCCCAGTGGGATCAGCGCGGGCGCTTCGGCGGCATTGTCGGCAAGGTGCGCCAGGTCAATGTGTTGCCGGCCACGGAGGAGGACATCTCCACCACGATCGGCAATCCCCAGCTGGCCAAGGCCCTGAGCGAGAATGGGCCGGTGATGCGGGTTCAGATCGCCCTGGAACGGGATCCCCGCAGCCACGATGGCTTCCGCTGGACCCTTTCCGGCGGCAGCGATGTGTTTCCGGTGCGCGAAGGCCTGACGGTGGAGAGCCATGCCTATGTGGAATGGCGCACGCCCCTCTCCTACCTGCTGCCGAGCCTGCGCTCGATCACCGGCGGTTACCGCAGCTCCGCGATCGACCGCCATTGGACGCAGGGGCTGGAGCAGCCGGGGGCGGCGGGATGGTGAAACCTCCCTCCTCGCGACAACTGTTCCGTCAGGAGATGCCCTGGCTGGTGGCTGAGGTGCTGCTGCTGGTGGTGATCGCCAATGCCAACGCGCCGGAACTGTGGTTCTGGTTCGTGGTGCTGCTGGTGATCCTGGCCTACCGGATCGAGCGTTTCCTGGCCAGCGGCGATCACCCCGGGCCTTAGGGCAGGACCTCCCAGGCCGCCTCAAAACTGAGGGCGGTGTTCAAGAGCTGCTGGCAGGCGACGGCCCGCCGGCCGCCGGATCGACCCATCAGCACAGCATTGGCCTCGGCGTCGGCGAACACGGTCGCCTCGGCGGCCTCCAGGTCCGCCAGCGCCTCAGCCAGGTTGTCCTGCTGCTCTCGGTGCTGCCTGGGCGAGTGCCTCTCCTGGCCTTGCAGGCTCCAGAGTTCCAGCCGCTCGGCCAGGGCTCGCAGGCCTGCCACCTCGGCCGCCAGCAAGCGCGTCAGGCTTGGCCCTGTCATCGGCACCATCGGCAGTCGCAACAGGGTGCGATAACTGGCGATCAGTTCGCTGAACAGCTGCTCCTGCAGATCCCAGAGGCGCCCCAGCCGCTCGCCGAGCTGGTCGCTGCTGAGCTCCACTTCGGCCTCAGGCCGCTGGCTCTGCAGCTGCAGCAACAGGGCCAGCAGTCCATTGCGGCGGGCCACGCGCACGCTGGCCTCCGCCTCAACTCCGCCCTCCAGTTGCAGCGCACGCTCCCGCAGGGCTGCGGCGAAGCCGGTGTACAGGCGGCGGCAGAGCTGCTGGCGCTGTTCGAGGGCGCGACTGGGCCAGAAGCGCGCCACCGCCAACCAGGACAGCAGCACACCGATCAAGGTCACCAGCAGGCGCAGGGGAATCCAGGTGCTGAGCTGGCTGGCGTGGGCGGTCCAGCCGATGCCCACCACCAGCCCCGCCACCTTGTAGCCGGAATGGAGTCCCAGGGAGCCGCCGAACAGGCGGGTGCAGGCCAGGGCCAGGGCCACCCCGATCGGCATCGGCAGGATGGGACTCAGGGTGGGATGGAGGATCACCAGGATCACGCCCCCCAGCAGGGTGCCCTGCATGCGCTGGATGCCCATGGTGCGGCTGGCCCCCACCGTGCCTCCCAGCACGGCCGCCACCGCCAGGGGCGCATAGACGGGGTCGGGTAAACCCAGCGTGATCACCAGTCCGGCCGAGAGGCCGGCGGTCAGCGCCAGGCGCAGGTCGGAGCGGGTCAGCAGCGGCGGGGCCGTGGCGCTCATGACGACCCCCCCGATCCCTTGGCTCCGGGCCCTGGCCGGTCGTCGTGGCGGCTTGCCAAGGCGAGGCTGTGCAGACTTTTGACCAGCCGCTGCAGTTCGTCATCGACGGCCAGCAGCAGCAGGGGCGCCAGGCCCAGGTCGTTGGCCAGCCGCACCAGGCTCTGGCGCTTCGCCAGGGGGGACACCTCGGGCTGGGGGCCTGGGGCGAGCATCTCCGGCAGCCCTTCTAGCCAGGGGGTGTCGGCCCCGGCCAGGGCCCCCTGGGGCAGCATCCGCACCAGGCGCTGCAGCTGCAGGCTGTGGTGGTTGATCCGTTCCCAGAGCACACCCCGTTGGCGCCAGCGCTGCCGCTGGCCCGGGCCCAGGGGAGTGCTGCGCAGTTCGTCATTGACGAGCTGGCTGAGCTGCTGGGCCAGTCGGCTGCCGGTGATGGCGACCGGTGCGGCGACGGGCTCGGCCTGGCTCGTCTTCAGCCACTGGCGTATCGCCACCAGTCGCTCCCCGGTGGTGCTCCGCAGCTGGCCGTCGAGGCTGCGGATCTCCGCCAGCCGGTTGACGGGCCAGAACAGGTAACTCACCACCAGCACCGCCCCGATGCCCAGCAGGGTGTCGAGGATGCGATTGAGCACATAGACCCAGTCCAGCTGGGAGTAGTGCTCGATCAGAAACAACATCGAACACACCAGCATTCCCAGCGCCCGGCTCGATTGCCAACCCAGCAACCGCAACAGGGGCACCACCAGCAGCAGGCTCACCGTCAGGCCGATCCAGCCACTCAGGATCGTGTGCACCAGACCGGCGACCACCCCGCCGGTGACCGTGCCGAGCACCCGGGTGCGGGAGGCGGCCAGCACGCGCGTATCGGTCTCGTCCATGCACATCACCACCGCCACCAGGGGGTACCAAGCGAAATGCACGTCCTGTCTGTTCATCGCCAGGGCCCCGGCCAGGGCCGCCGCCACCCCGTACTTCAGCGTGGTCCGCAGAACAGAAGGGGGGAGCATGGGGCGAGGGGACGGGAAGACAGTCAGGGTGCGGCTGGGCCCCCTTTGGCCGCTGGAACGATCGGAGACAACGGTGCTGTCGCTGGAGCCGGGCGGCTGGCCGGGCCCAGGGCCTGCGGCAATTCCAGAATCACGGGCACCGCCGCATCCGGATCCCGGGGCAGCGGCAGCAGCTCCCGCAGCAGCTGGGCATAGGTGATGTTGACGTCCACCGTGGCGTTCAGCCGCCGCACCAGGCTCTGCACCAGCCGGTCCTGGGTGAGCGAGAGGGTGGTCTCATCGGAGAGGCCGGTCTGATAGCGGAGTCTGGCGTCGCGGAAGCCCTCCAGGCTGGCCGCCACGCCGCGGCGCGCCGAAGCCAGCTTGGCCAGGCTGGCTTCATGGTTGAAGAAGGCCTGCTCCAGTCGCAGGCGAATGTCGTTGCGTTGGGCGGCATAGCGTTGGGCCTGGGCCGCCTCCTGGCTGGCCAGGGCCCGCACCTCGGCGGCGGTGCTGCCGGCGTCGAACAGCAGCCAGCGGAAGGTGAGCGCCACCGACCAGTCGTAGCCGCTGGTGTACAGGCTGGGGATCGCGGTGGTGCCGCAGCATTCGCCCGCGACTGACCACTGGTTGGTCTGGTTGGCCAGGCCGCTGGCGCGGGCCAGGAAGCTCAGCTGGGGCAGTAACTGGGCCGCCACCTGATCCTTCTGGCGGGCCAGGGCCTCCCGGGCGGCCAGCACCGCCTCCAATTCGGGATTGCCCTGGTAGGCGGCCAGCAGGCTGGCTTCCAGATCCAGCGGCCAGGCCGGTTGCAGGTTGATCGGGTCGCTGGCGCTGGGGGTGAGATTGGCCGGCAGGTTGAGCAGGCTGGCCAGGCGCCGGCGGGCGACGGCACGGTCGGCCAGGGCCTGGGTGAGCAGCTCCTGGGATTCGGCTTCGATCGCCTCGCGCCGCAGCAGGTCCAGACGGGGCACCAGACCGGCCTGCTTGAGCGCCAGCACATCCGAGAGGATCACCAGGTCGTTGCGGACATCGGCATCGCGGATGCGCACCAGCTGGTCGTTGCGCTGGAGGTTGTAGTAGGCCTCACTGACACTCAGCTGCAGCAGCCTCAGCGCATTGGCGTAGCTGCTGCGGGCCTGTTGCAGCCTGGCCCGGGCCGCCCGCACCGCCGGGGTGCGGGCAAAATCCACCAGGGCGTAGCGCAGTTCCATGCCGGCGGCGCTGCTGCGCACACCCTGGATCAGAGAGAGGTCGGCGCCCGTGGGCACATAGAAGGCACCACCGGGGGCGAAGGCACCGCCGAAGCCCAGCACCGGATTGCCCACGGCCGCCGTGTAGCTGTTGCCCGCCTGGTCGTAGCCGAGGCCGGCCACGGCCAGCAGCCGGGGCCAGTAGCTGCCCAGGGCGGCCTGCAGCTCCGCCAGGAAGCGGGCCACCTCCAGCCGCTGAGCCTGCAGGCCTGGGCTCTGGGTGTAGGCGATCGCCAGGGCCTGGGGCAGGCTCAGGCCCTGGACGTTGCCGGGCTTGAGGTCGCTGGCGCTTGGCAGGGCCAGGGCGGCACTGGCCGCGGTGGGGAGTGGAGCGTCGCCAGCGGCGGGGCGGTTGGCCCTCAGCAGGTTGGGCGTGAGGGGCGCCGCTTCGGGGGTGTCCAGGCGCAGTGGGCCTGCGGAGCTGGGCAGCATCTGATCGAGCAGCCGCAGCTCCTGATCCAGCCGGAACCAGGAACGCTCCAGCTGGCCGATGCCGGCGCCCGGGCTGGG
>Ga0194063_10000764_pt1 | contig 22512 bp, 23 predicted proteins | sample SepL3720m_MetaG_FD_155459 | JGI IMG/M metagenome (GOLD analysis project Ga0194063, IMG submission 155459) | Anoxic zone freshwater microbial communities from boreal shield lake in IISD Experimental Lakes Area, Ontario, Canada - Sep2016-L373-20m | ecosystem: Environmental > Aquatic > Freshwater...
TTGCTACAATAAACTCAAGTTAAGCTATTGAGCATTTTGCTCAAAAAAAGTTCGAGCTTGAGCGAGAACACACCACCATAATGTATTTACTTGTTCGGAAGCCGCCTCGCGCGAGCCTTTGGCTCGCGCTTCGGCTGGCAAATTGTAGAGTAAATTGTATTGTTTTTCAAAATTCATTTTCAACTTTCCGTCCAGTAAAATGCGGTTCCTGTGCGAAGCACAGAAAGTATGAGGAAATCATACTTCAGAGCCGATGGTTTTATCGCCCTTCGGGCGAATTGGCAAGATTTCAATTGTCGGTATAATTTCAGAAAGCATTTAATAGACAAAATATAAAAGGAGGGAAAATGCTAAAATATTTCATCTATTGTAGGAAGTCGTCAGAAGACGAGGAACGACAAATTTTGTCTATTGAGGCCCAGCTCCAAGAACTTCGAGATTATGCCAAACAAAACTCTCTTTTTGTAATCAAAGAATTTTTTGAAAGTCGAACGGCAAAGGAGCCGGGCCGACCTATATTTAATCAAATGCTTTCTGAGATAGAAAAAGGCAACGCTTCGGGAATTTTAGCATGGAATCCCGATCGTTTAGCTAGAAATAGTATTGATGGTGGAAAAGTAATTTATCTTGTAGATACTCAAAAAATTACTTCGCTAAAGTTCCCGACCTTTTGGTTTGACACCACGCCTCAAGGCAAATTTATGCTAAGCGTTGCCTTTGGCCAAGCCAAATATTACACCGACAATTTAAGAGAAAACATTTTGCGTGGAATTAGGCAAAAGTTAAGGCGTGGAGAATTACCGGCAAAAGCTCCTCTCGGTTATTTTAATGAACCCCGACTAAGAACTATCGAATCAAACAAAACTACTTTTAGCAAAATGAAAAAGATATTGGAGCTTTTTGCCGAGGGCAACCACACCTTAACTCAAATAAGAGACAAAATGTTTTCTCTTGGCTTGGTTGGCAAAAATGGAGAACCTTTGCATTTATCCACAATAGGCAATATTTTAACCAATCCTTTTTACTATGGAATGTTTTTATATCGTGGCGAACTAATGCAAGGTTCTCATAAGCCAATGATTTCCAAAAAACTTTTTGACAAAATTCAAATAGCAATTCACGACAATGGCAAGCCCCGCAAAAACATAATCAAAAGAACTCCACTTTTTTACAACTTTGCTCGTTGTGGAGATTGCGGCTATATGATGACAGCAGAGAAGAAACGCAAACCTTCAGGAAGAGAATATATTTATTATCGTTGCACCCACAAAAGTAAAGTAAAAAAGTGCAATCAACATAAGTTTTTGCGGGAGGAAAACTTGCATGAGCAAATAATTGAACATTGTCAAAAAGTTTCTATTCCTGACGAGTGGAAGGATAAATATCTGGCGAAAGTTGAAGAATGGGAGAATAAACAAAACGACTCGTCAGGAATTTTCGCTCAAAATCTTAAAGACAAACTAACTAAAGTAAAAGAGAGAATCAATCGGCTTATTGATTTACATTTAGACGGAGAAATTGAACTTGACGAATTTAAACAAAAGAAAAACATCTTAGTTGAACAAAAAGCCGATTTGGAAAGTAAATTAAATGATTTTGAGCGAAAAGGAAATCATTGGCTCGAACTCCTAAAATCTTGGATTTTAGATGCCAACCAAGCAGGAAATCTTGCCAATACAAAAAATTTCTTCGGAATGAAGAATTTTTTGAAAACCGTCGGCTCGAACCGCATTTTACTGGACGGAAATTTGAAAATGAATTTTGAAAAACAATACAATTTACTCTACAATTTGCCAGCCGAAGCGCGAGCCTTTGGCTCGCGCGAGGCGGCTTCCGAACAAGTAAATACATTATGGTGGAGGTGGAGGGAGTTGCACCCTCGTCCGAAAGGTCAAAAACATAAAATCTACAGGTTTATTCGCAATTGAGTTTTTTCGGGTAATAGCTTACACGCGACCAACACACTATTACCTTATCCCTGGTAATTCTTAGCCCTGTGCCCCAAGAAAGAACACAAAACGCATCTAAGATATGACGCTCCGATCTCTTCGCTTAGATCAAAGAGGGAACGGCTGCGGGTTTAGGCGACAGCTAGCGAGAAAGTAGGGGCTGCAAAAGCAGTCTTTACCTTCTCAAAAAGTGATTTTACACTTAGGATTTTGTCAGTTTTTAAAGTGACCAACGCACTTACCTGCAATATGTTTTCAAGGTTCCTTCCGTCGAAACTGTATCACCCCCAGGTCAATCGAAGATTGACAATGATCAAATATCAAATATCAAATATCAATTATCAATTAATGTTTTAATTATCAATTTAACAATTAAAACGCTTGCTGGGAAAGACAAGTTCTAAAGCTATGTGATTATACGATTTATGAGAGAAGATGTCAACGATCGCTATGTTTTGGCTCTCTCGAAGAGTCTTAGAACATTTTCAAAAAAGTTGCCGATAACAGTATTTTCGTTGATCTGAAGATGAGACAATGAATAAACAATGATTGTTGCTAGGATGGCCGAGCCAACGAAGAAACCAAAACCATAAAAGATACCTCGCCAAAAATGCCATGATAGGCTGAGCTGTCTCTTTTCGTTTTTGTTCAACTGGTGGATGACTGAACGAAGTTCGCGCAGTTCATCCTGCATATCAAGCATAACCCCTCCAAAATTTGATAATACAATTATATCACAGAAGTGGTATGATTTGTCTATGCATTATCAGCAAATCATCATTATCTTTATGCTTGTGGTCATCGTCGGCGTTGCTTTGTGGCAACTAATGATGATCGTGACCAGCCTTTTTGGCCTCTACTTGATGTCGACAAATAGGGGAGCGATCAGAGCCATTTTGTCAAACATTGATATCAGAAAGGGCCAGATCTTCCTCGATCTTGGTTGCGGCAATGCCCAAAACCTGATCGTCGCCAGCAAACAATTTGGTCTGCAGGGCATCGGGATAGAAATATTTTTTGTCCAATATCTGGTTGCAAAGTTGAATGTTTGGCTCTCTGGCGAGTCAAAGAATATCCGAATCTATCTTGGTGACTTTCGTAATTTTTCGGAGTTAATCAAAAAAGCTGATATCATCTATCTTTACCAACGGCAGGTATTGCTCGAGAAGATCGAGTCAGAATTGTTTTGTCAGGCAAAAAAAGGCAGCGAAATTGTTTGCCTCTCTTCGTATTTCGTGGACCATCGCCCCGCAAAGTCATTTCGAGTCAGAAATGTTTACACTGACGCGAGTGTGAGAGTGTATAAAGTTTAAAATTATCTGATGAATAATAGCATTCGGCTCCACTGTTTGTCATTCCTGCGAAGGCAGGAATCTAGTAATTATTTAGCATTCGGATATGTTCTCCTTGGCGCTTACGCGCCAACAGGATTCCCGCTCATCGAGTCTGAGTCTGAGGGCTCTTCCCTCAGAGTCGAATGACCTTCGCAGGAATGACAAAAAGAAAGAGGTGAGGAACGAACGACAGAATGTTCTGTCATTGCGAGGAGTCTGCGACGCGGCAATCTATCATTTAGTCCTGCGGGGATGGCAAAAAGAAAGAGGTCTTGATACCCCTTCGCTCTGTTCGTAAAAACGCTTGACCCCACTTCGCTTCACTTTTGTGAAGCTACGAGGGGTCTGCGAGCTCTTGACAAAATGTAAAGTTTACTTTACATTTTAGTTATGGAAAACATTGAATCACAAATCGAGAACCACCTTCGCGAGGTTAGAAAACATCGCAAACTTAGCCAGGAAGACTTGGCTGATGCTTTGGGCATCTCTCGTCAATCAATCATCGCTCTCGAGCAGGGTCGCTCTATGCCATCTCTGCCGTTGGCTGTTTCGATGTGTAAATATTTCAATACTGCCTTCGAAGACCTTTTCGAATTTGAGCGCGAGATCGAGGAAGAGATTGAGCGATCGTTTTCCGATAATAATATAAAAATTATTAATGAGCCGATCACAGGCTCGGGAAAGGAGAAAGAAATGTTGACAATTGAACCGTGGCGACCAATGCGCGAAGCTACATCGCTTCGAGATGCGATGGATCGTTTGTTTGAAGATAGCGTCATCACTCCGAGTAAATCAGTGGCGATGCCGAAGATCGATATTATGGAAAAAGGCGACCAGATCGTAGTCAAGGCTGAACTTCCTGGGATGAAAGAGGAAGACATCAGTGTCGAGATCAAAGACAATATTATGACTATTTCTGGCGAGAAGAAAGACGAAGTCGAGCAAAAGGAAAAAGGCTATTTCTATCGTGAAAGCCATTCTGGTGCTTTTGCCCGAAGTTTTCACTTACCTGCCGAAGTTGTAGCCAGCAAGGCTGACGCTGAAATGAAGGCTGGTGTTCTCATCATCTCTGTGCCAAAAGTTGAGGAAAAAAAGGCTCAAAAGATCGAGATCAAGAAGAAATAAGTTCAGTCTCGCAATCAAAAAATCCCCATTGTCTCCTGATTGTGGGGATTTTTTTGTAGTTATACGCTTATGTCATTTCCGTCATCTCAATCCCAGATAGCCCTGCACTTTTGTCGTCTCGACTCCCCGTCCTGCCCGCATTGCTACGCAAAGCGTTGCAGGCGGGAGGGGGCGGAGAGATCTTTTGTGCTAAGAGATCCTTCGATAAACTCAGGATGACACTGCGTGTCAGATTTCTCCACGGAGCCTGCCATGAGCGAAGCCGAATGGGGTCGAAATGACAACGGATAATGCCCAATCGCAATGACAATTTGGTCTGTCGTTTCTATTTTCCCCTCTGCCATTCCCGCCTCTCCTGTCATTCCTGCGTAGGCAGGAATCTAGTGACAATATTAATTTTAAGATACGGTTTGCTACGCGCTTACGCTGTAATGGGATTCACGCCTGCGCGGGAATGACAAAATTAGCTTACAAGTCTTTGCACTTACGGGCTTAAACACTTAAACACTTAAACACTGTCTATCTTGCTAGCTTTCTCAACAGTTGACCTAGCACCACGAAAGATGATATTATCACCAAGGTGCCAAAATTATTATAGGAGGTACGGAATTGGGAGTAATGTTTTCCGAGGAAATGTTTCCCGGTGAAAAAGTCCGAAAAATGGACGGCAGCGCTGCTGCTGTCTACAGCTTCCCCAAAGAGAGGAAGCGACAACCCAAGAAGGTTGAATTGCTAGAGTGCAATCAACCAATCACCGCCAGCGTGGAATCAATTATTGATTCTCGCGATTAGCGAACAAAGATGCCCGGCTGTTCAAGCTGGGCATCGCACTGCAAAATTATTATCCCTATATATATCAAAAAACCATTCGTAAAGAATGGTTTTTTGATGGTGCGCCCAAGAGGACTCGAACCTCTGACCTCTACAATGTCAATGTAACGCTCTAACCAACTGAGCTATGGGCGCATTTCATATTACTCGCTCCGGACAACAAGAAAATACTACCAAATTATCGTGATTTTATCAATCATTGGATTTCTGAAGAAATTATTCACTGTCTTATTAGTTAATATTACTTTCTGGAAAAAGCGGGTTTGTTTATCATATTTTTTGGGTTAGAATAAGGTTAACAAAACAAAAACAAACCACAACCCGAGCGCTTACTGGCGCTTTTTTATACTCGCGGGTGCGTGGAAGCTAATTAAGGAAGAAATATGAAACTAAAAGTTAAAAAACTTCATCCAGATGCCAAGGTGCCACAGTACATGATTGGCGGCGATGCTGGGCTTGATCTGTTTTCTGTCGAAGATGTTATTATTAAGCCAGGGCAGCGTCACGCCGTCGCAACTGGACTGGCGCTAGAGTTGGAACCGGGTTTCGTTTCGCTGATCTGGGACAAGAGCGGCATCGCACTGAAAAAGGGGATTAAAACAATGGGTGGCGTGATCGAACACACTTATCGTGGTGAGTACAAAGTTATCATGGTCAATCTATCTGATCAGGAATATATCATTGCCAAAGGTGACAAGATCGCCCAGCTACTGATCCAACCGATCGTCACGGCTGAGATAACGGAGATGGAAGAATTGAGCGATACAGCTCGAGGATCCGGTGGTTTTGGGTCAGGGGGAGTGCGCTAGCATAAGTCAGGTTCTGGAAATGGAAATCATATTAGCATTATTAGGGAAATATAGTCATTAGCTAATTTTTTGGTCAAGGAGTGGGAGAAAGAAATCAATGTTGGAAAAAGACAATCAAAATTCATCTAAGCAAGGAAGGATTTCGTGGGACGAATTTTTTATGCGTATGGCCGTTACTGCGGCGTCAAGAACTGCTTGTTTGTTGGTTAAGGCCGGTTCTGTTTTTGTAGACGAAGATCACAGAGTTGTTTCAATTGGTTATAATGGCCCGACTGCTGGTGACTACCATTGTAACGAAGTCGGTTGTGCTAAAATACATGGCGATCCAGTTACGGGAGAGCTCCAGCGTTGTCGTGGTGCCCACGGTGAAATGAATGCGATTGTAAACAGTGGCAATACAGAAAGACTCAAAAATTCGACTCTTTATGTAACAGCTTTTCCCTGTTGGGATTGCATGAAAGTTCTAAATAATTTGGGCGTAAGAAGAATTGTTTATTTGCAAGACTACGCTCGAACTATCGAGGGTAGCAAAGGAGAAGTCAAAGTGATTGAAGACGAGGCCAGAGAATTGGCCGGCCGTCGTGGTATTGCGATCGAAAAATTTCGCGGGAACTTGGGTGGTCTGACTATTTTTCAAGAAGACAAAGAGGTAATCAGGCAGATGTTCCAGCGACCCGGCAAGGATCACGAGGTCAAGGATGGCACAAAGAAATCAGCCAAGTTAATCAAGAAATAATAATATCACAGGAGTTATATGGCAAAAGATAACAATCATCCCGAGTACCAATATTTAAATCTACTTCAGGATATATTGGACAACGGGATTAAAAATGTTGACCGAGGAACTGGGGCAGTATCATATGGAGTGTTTGGTAGACAATCTCGCTATGATTTATCAAAAGGTTTCCCTCTTTTGACTACTAAAAAAACCTACTGGAAGGGCGTACTTCAAGAACTTTATTGGTTTTTGTCTGGCAAAACGAACATAAAATATTTGGTAGATAACGGTGTACATATCTGGGATGACTATCCATATAAGATATATAATTCAAATATGGAAAAATCTGGTGGGCCAACTTTGTCAAAAGAAGAATTTATACAGATTTTGTCCGAAAGTGATACTTTCGCTGAAAAATATGGCAATTTGCCCAAGTGCTACGGGGAGATGTGGCGACGGTGGCCTACCAGGACCGAAGGTCGTACAATTGATCAACTGCGTTGGGTGGTGAACGAGATCAAAGATGATCCAGACGCCAGAAATCTAATAGTGAATTCCTGGAATCCAGAGTATCTCTATACTATGGCGACAAATGAAGACGCAAGCCGTTTTCCTATCTGTCACAATATGTATCAAATCAGTATCAAAGATAATAAACTAAGCCTGCATCTTTATCAGCGTAGTTGCGATGTATTCCTTGGTGTGCCATTTAATATAGCGAGCTACGCATTATTGGCTCACATTTTGGCCAAAGCAACCGGATACGAAGTAGGTGATTTTATCCATACTTACGGTGATGTTCATATCTATGAAAATCATCTCGAACAAGTAAAGGAGCAGTTGACCAGAAAACCCAAGAAATTGCCAACATTAAAAATATCAAGCAAGGTTAAGGACATCGATGACTTTCTTCCCGAGCACGCTGTTTTGGAAAACTACGAATCATGGCCGATACTGCGAGGTGAATTAACGGTTGCTGGTGGTCTTTACGAAAAGAAAGACAAAAATAAGTAGGGAGAGCAATGAGAATTTATGTTACGCACAAAAGAGATTCGAATTACATTAATGAGCTCTACAGACCACTGAAAGATTCAAATATTGGCAGAGACAATCAACTGATTTTACCGCACGATGAAAGCCAAGAATCTTACAGTTCGAGAGATTTATTTCTGAATAAAAAAGTCGATTTAGTTTTGGCAGAGGTGTCAAATCCGGCTACTGGCCAGGGGATTGAATTAGGTTGGGCTGATGTTGCTGGCTTGCCAATAATTTGTTTTTCAAAAAAAGACGCTAAAATCGCCAATTCACTTAAATCAATTACAGATAAATTTATCGTGTATACTGATAGTATCGATATGATTGAGAAACTTAATACGGAGATCCAGAAAAAATAATGATACGTTTCCAAGTCAGAGCAGCTGTTTATGTTTTGTTTGAAAAAAAAGGCAAAATTTTGATGTTTCGTCGGAAAAATACTGATTGGTTTGATGGTTACTTCAATGTTCCATGCGGACATATTGATGGTGGCGAGTCGATGCCTTATGCTGCCGCAAGAGAGGCACGGGAAGAAGTCGGTGTGACAGTTTCACCCAAGGATTTAAAACTGATCCAAACAGCCCATCGTTATAATGGCAAATACGAGTATTTGGAGACATATTTTCTGGCCAAAAAATGGAAAGGTGAACCCAGGTTGAATGAGGAGGAGCTTAGTGAGGAGCTTTCCTGGTTTGAGATGGAATCTTTGCCTGAAAATACAATTCCATATATTCGCGAAGCGATTTTATCATATTTGTCGGGACATAATTATTGTGAGTATAATTTTAAAGATGGAAAGCCAGTAGAAATTGGATATACTGCCCCAAATTAGATTTGTTTGAATAAAGGACGGAGAGATGAATAAGCCCACAATTAGTATTATCTGTGCGTTAGCAGAGAAAAACAGAGCGATAGGCAAAAACAATGCCTTGCTTTGGCAACTTCCAGCCGACCTGAAGCACTTTAAGGATATAACTTCTGGCCATCCAATTGTAATGGGTCAAAAAACATACGAATCCATTGGTCGACCATTGCCGAACAGAACTAATATCGTTATCACAAATGACAAAAGCTTCAAGGCGAGCGGTGTTCGTGTGTGCTATTCAATAGCAGATGCCATAGATTTCGCAAAAAAGATTGATGAAGAAGAGATATTTATCATAGGCGGTGGGTCGATATACACTCAGACGATAGATCTGGCCGATAGACTTTATCTGACTTTACTGGATGGTGATTTTGAGGCTGATACCTATTTTCCTAACTACTCGTCGTTTGATCAGATTGAAAAAAGTGATAAACAAGAAGATAATGGATATAGTTTTTATTTTACAGTATTCGAAAAAAAGGAGTTAAAGTGACGATAAAAGACACTGAAATATTTTCGTTAATAGAGAAAGAAAAGCTGCGACAGTCTGAAGGATTGGAATTAATTCCTTCGGAAAACTATGTCTCGGAAGCAGTACTCGAGGCTCTTGGGAGTATTTTGACAAATAAGTATTCTGAAGGCTTCCCGGGCAAGAGATACTATGGTGGTAATCAGTATATAGATGAAATAGAAACACTAGCTAACGAGCGGATCAAAAAGATCTTTGGTTTCGAATATGTTACTGTCCAGCCGCATTCTGGCAGTCCCGCCAATTTCGCCATATATTTAGCGATTTGTGAACCAGGCGATACCTTTATGGGATTAAATCTAACTGATGGTGGTCACTTGACTCACGGCTGGAAGATGTCGGCTACTTCAATGTTCTATAAAAGCGTGCCATATCATGTAAAAGCTGATGGCCGTATTGATATGGAAGAAGTTGAAAGACTGGCCAAAGAGTTTAAGCCGAAATTCATTTGGAGCGGTGCGACCGCTTATCCGTTTATAATTGACTTTAAGAGGTTCGGCGAAATTGCCGATGAGGTTGGTGCCTATCATGTGGCGGATATTGCTCATATCGCTGGATTGATCGCTGCCGGCGAACATCCTAGTCCAGTAGAACATGCTCACTTGGTCACTTCCACCACGCATAAAACATTTCGCGGTCCACGGGGTGGCTTTATAGGTATAACCAAAAAAGGACTAGAAAAAGACCCTGAATTGATTTCAAAAATTGAAAAGGCGATTATTCCTGGTTTTCAGGGTGGCCCTCACAATCATCAGACGGCAGCTATTGGCGTGGCAGCAGGAGAAGTTCTGTCTCCTGAATTTAAAGAATATGGCTCTCAGATAGTTAAAAACGCCAAAGTACTTGCCGAAACATTGCAAAAAGGCGGTATTAGGCTGATTGGTAACGGCACCGAAAACCATTTATTGCTAATTGACTTAACTCCTATCACTGGCCCGGGAGGTGGAGTTTTCGGTTCTGAAGCACTTGAAGCTGCTGGCATGACAGCAAATAAAAATACAATTCCTAGCGAGCCTTGTTCGCCATTTTTTCCGAGTGGAATTCGTCTAGGAACACCAGCACTAACAACCAGGGGAATGAAGGAAGATGAGATGAAAAAAGTTGGTGAGTGGATTGTGCGAGCACTTTCTGAAATAAAATTATACAACTTGCCAGAGAAGAAAGAAGAGAGAAAAGAATATATTGCCAAGGCAAAGAAAGAAATTTTTGCCAATCACAAACTTATTGAAATAAAAAAAGAGATTAAGACCTTTTGCGCGAATTATCCAGTCCCCGGTATTGATTGATCATTTCTGTTTACAAAATATCTGTCTGATGATATTATCAGTATAGATTATTTGAGCCGTTGACGGGAGTACCGACCCTGAGGTTTGACGCACGCCCAAGCGAATGGGCAGATCAAGACCATATTGAGATGGAACCGCCCGTAAGGGCTCTCAAGATAGTGGTCTTTTTTGTAAAAATAAGAGGAGAAATCATATGGAAAAAGGAAATGTGTTAAGCGTAGCAACAGTTAGGCACTCGCTCAGCCATATCATGGCAGCAGCTGTTTTGGAGATGTTCCCTGACGCAAAACTAGGTATCGGGCCAGCGATTGATAACGGTTTTTATTACGATTTTGATCTCTCGCGACCGCTCGTGCCAGCGGACCTGAAATCCCTTGAGAAAAAAATGCGTGAGTTGATCAATAAAAACCTTGTATTCGAAAGTCACATTGAGTCAGTCGAAAAAGCGATTGAGATTTTGAAGAAGGCAGATCAACCGCTCAAGATCGAGCTCGTCAAAGAATTAGTTTCTTCTGAGCCAACATTTTACGAAATGAAGGATGCGGCAACGGGTGAAACCGTCTTTGCTGATCTTTGCGCTGGTCCGCATATTTCTTCGACAATAGAGATCAAGGAGATTGGCTGGAAACTTGATAAAATTGCGGGTGCTTATTGGCGTGGAGACGAAAAAAAGCCGATGTTGCAACGCATTTATGGCTTAGCTTTCTCAACAAAAGAAGAACTTGTGAAATATGAAGAGATGGTGGCAGAAGCTGCCAAGCGAGATCATAAAAAAATAGGTCGAGATCTTGATTTGTTCTCGTTTCATCCTCAGTCTCCTGGTTGCCCTTTCTGGCATGAAAAAGGCATGATATTCTGGAACGCCTTGGAGAGTTTTGGCAAAGACATTCGCAAGAAATATGGCTATATTGAGATCAAGACTCCGATCTTGGCCAAAAATACTCTCTGGATTACCTCGGGCCACTGGGATCACTACAAGGACGGTATGTTCACTTTCGAGTCGGGCAATGATGTCTACGGTCTGAAGCCAATGGACTGTCCTTTCAATATTTTGATCTACAAAACAAAGCCAAGATCATATCGTGAGCTACCAATTCGTTATACCGAGATTGGCCGAGTTCATCGCAAAGAACAGTCAGGCGAGCTCAACGGCTTGCTCCGAGTTCAGGAAATTACCCAAGATGACTCTCATCTCTTCGTACGCGAGGACCAGATTGGTGCTGAGATCAAGAGTTTGATCAAGATGATTAAAGAGTTTTACAGTAAATTGACACTGAAGCCAGAATTTTTTCTCTCCACCCGACCTGAAGACTATATGGGTGAGATCTCGACTTGGGACAAAGCGGAGGCTGACCTGCGGAAAGTGTTAGAAGACGAGAAAATCAACTATGTTTTGAAAGAAAAAGACGGTGCCTTTTATGGTCCAAAGATCGATGTTGATATCAAGGATGCACTTGGCCGATCATGGCAGGTCGCGACGATCCAGCTTGATTTTCAGCTGCCGGGCAGATTTGATTGCCAATATATTGCCGATACCGGTGAACAAAAGATCCCAGTGATGATTCACGCTGCCATTTTTGGTTCGTTTGAGCGTATGATCGGTATTTTGCTAGAGCACTTTGGCGGTGTTTTGCCTGTGTGGCTCGCGCCAGTCCAGGCTAAGATTATACCGATCACCGATAAGCATGTTGATTATGCCAAAAAGATTGAGGCAGAATTGATCGATAAAAATATTCGCGTCGAACTTGACGACCGCAATGAGTCAATCGGTAAAAAGATCCGAGAAGCCGAAACACAGAAGACTCCGTTTATGTTGATCATTGGCGACAAAGAGATCGAAGCGGGGAAGGTTGCTCTTCGCCAATACGGCGAGGGTGACAAAGGACAAGTCAATGTCGACGAGATAATCGCACAAATCCTAAAATGAAAGCGTCGATTATAATTCGTACAAAGAATGAGGCTAAGAGAATAGGTGAAGTCTTAGAATTATTAGTTGCTCAAACCGAGAAAGATTTTGAAGTTATTATCGTTGATTCTGGTTCAACGGATCAGACATTAGTGATTGTGAAAAAGTATGACACTCAACTCGATCTGAAGATTTTCGAGATTGAGCCAGAGCAATTCAGCTATCCATTTGCCTGCAATTATGGGGCAAAAAGAGCACTTGGTGATATCCTGATATATATCAGCGGCCATTCGATACCGATCGGAAAAAATTGGTTGCGCGATGGGCTTATGAATTTTGAGGACAAAAAAATTGCCGGTGTTTATGGCAGCGTTTTACCGTCGAAGGATGCGAGCGTAGTGGAATTCTTTGGCTATCTGCCGGGTTATTTTACTCAACGGAAAAACGCCAACCATGTGAAGATGGGAATTATGGGCAACACAAATGCAGCTATCCGCAGAGAACTGTGGGAAAAGCATTCTTTCGACGAAACATATATTGACGGTGGTGAAGACGGCGAGTGGGCGTATTATCATATTCAGAAAGGCTTCGATGTGGTGCAGGATCCGAAGTTTGCGGTGCATCACTCACATGGATTTGGACTTGTACGATATATTCAACAAAACTTGCACTGGCACAAAATTGCTGATAAGTTTTTATCGCAGTATCGCGATCAATAAATAACCCACCTCGGACACCGTAGCTCAAGCTTTAGCTTGTTGGCATTAATTATCAACCGAAAGATATGCTTTGCTCTGGCACGCTTAAGCGTGGTCTGCGATTAAACGCGCAAAATTAATAAATTACTATTTTGCTTATGAAATTTCCAAAAGGATTTTTATTTGGTTCTGCAACATCAGGCCACCAGACCGAGGGTGGTAAAGTTTGCAGTGATTGGCGAGAATGGGAGAAATTACCCGGTCGTATTGTTGATGGCTCGACGGCGGAGGTGGCGAACGATAGTTGGAACAAATGGCGAGAAGACATCGAACTGCTGAAACAAACACATCAGAACGCTTATCGCTTTTCGATCGAGTGGGCTAGAGTAGAGCCGAGCAAGGGTCGGTTTGATCTTTCGGCGATCGAACATTATCGAGAGATTTTGGTCGAGCTTCGCAAAAACAATATCAAATCAATGGTGACCCTGTTTCATTTCGCACTACCCAAATGGGTCGGAGTGGAGGGTGGTTTTCTAAACAACAAGACCGGAGAGCTTTTTGCTGTTTATTGTGAATATGTCGGCCAGAAACTTGGTGACTTGGTCGATCTCTGGGTGACGATCAATGAACCGCAGACCTATGCTCTTTCTGGTTATGTGGACGGCATTCATTGTCCTGGACAGAAGAATTTCTTTACAGGCTTGAAAATTGGTCGCAATCTAAATCGGGCGCATATCTTGGCGTATAAAAAATTGCGGACAGTTGTTTCAAATCCTGTTGGTATCGTCGAAAATATCGCCATCTTCGAGCCACTCTATGATAATATTTTTGACAAAACTTTTGTTAAAATTATGAACAATCTGGCGACAATATCTTTTATCGCTCCAGTTTCAAATCATATCGATTTTTTGGGAATTAACTATTATTTCAAAGTCCATGTCAGAGCCGCCAAGCCAAGGTTTACCTTCATCGGCAAAAAGAAAAATGATATTGGTTGGGGCATAGTTCAGGCTGGTCTGTATCAGGCAATACGACAGAACCAGATCTGGCGTAAGCCGATCTATATTACTGAAAATGGCGTTGCCGATGCGAAGGACATCCATCGCCCGAAATTTTTAAAAGATGCTCTCTTTTATCTGTCGAGGGCGATCAGAAAGGGCGCTGATGTTAGAGGATATTTTCACTGGACCCTGATGGATAATTTCGAGTGGGCGAGTGGCTACACTGCCAAATTTGGCTTATTTACTCGAGACCGCAAACCCAGAAAAAGTGCGACAGTTTATCGAGATTTGATTGATACTTCGACTAGCCGCTAGTTATTTTTTAAATGAAATCTTGTCTAACATACGCCAGCGGCGTTCTTTTTCGGCCCAAGGAATTGGGTCGCCGAGAGCAAAAGCGGCAGTCCCTTCTCTTGGAGAGTACTTGTTGTTGAAAGCTTGAGCAAAATCAACTTTTTTCAGAATTGCTGCAGTTGCCCGAAAATCTTCCTCAGACTCTCCGGGGAAGCCGACAATTGTATCAGTAGTTAATATTATTTCTGGAATCGCTCTTTGTATTTTTTCAACTAAAGCAATATATTGTTCGATCGTATATGGTCGATTCATCGCCTTCAAGATTTTATTACTACCTGACTGAAAGGGCAGATGAATTTCCTTGGCAATTTTTGGTAGGCTGGCGATCGCTTCGATGATATCGTCACTCATATCCTTTGGATGGTTACTGGTGAATTTGATCACGAAATCGCCAGATAGATCATTGAGTTTTTTAAGCAAAATTGCAAAATCATTTTTTGTTTTTTTATTTGTCATTCCGAGGTTGAGACTTCCTCCCCTGCCCGAGGGGAGGTTAGGTGGGGTGGGAGCAGGTGATCCATTAGTAGATTTGTGGATTCCCGCCTGCGCGGGAATGACAGAAGAGAAGGAGGGAATGACAGATATTTTTGACGGGCTGTACGAATTAACATTTTGGCCCAAAAGAACAATCTCTTTTTGTCCCGAGGCGATCATTTTTTCTGCATCAGCAATAATATCGGCCATTGGCCTCGAAACCTCTCTGCCTCGCGTGTAGGGGACCGCACAGTATGAACAGAAGTTGTTACACCCTTTCATAATTGGAATGTAGTTAGTTTTTAGTGGGTAGCTGGTAGTTTTTAGCAAAGTAGCTTTTGCACCAATAATTTTAGCTAGTTCGTCTAAGTGTTCGCCATCCCATATCTGGACGCCTTTTTTCAAGAATTTTGGTCGATCGTCTGGAAGGATACAGCCGGCCAATATAATTTTTTTGCCACTCCAGTTTTTGACCCAACTCATCGCTCTGTCAACTGCCGTTTTGCGAACAGAACAGTTCAATAAAATGATCAGGTCGGCATCTTTTTCGCTTGATTCGATCAGTCCAAGATTCTTCAAAATGTATGCAATCCTTGCCCCATCCCATTCGTTATACTGACAACCAAGGATTTTGATAAAAAAACTTGAAGGTGATATTTTGTCGGCGTGTTCTTGCATATGTTTTGTGGTAGTTTATAATAAATATATTCTCACTCTACAAATTTTGTGATTGATTTGCAAATATTAAAGAGGAGAGTGAATTATTAAGTTAATGTAGCGTGTCATGATTACAAACGAAGAATTAAAAATTGAGATCGAAAACATAAAACAGCGAAATGCTCGTGTCGAGGCGGACAAGGCATGGGAAACTAGCTGGATGAGAAAAATTATCATCTTGATATTGACCTACATCGTGATGGTTGTGTTCTTCTCGTTTGCTCGATTGTCACAACCATTCACAAATGCGATTGTGCCAGCGATTGCCTTCGTCCTGTCTACGATGACGCTCTCTGTGTTTAAAAACTGGTGGCTTGGCAAGAACTCGAGATAATTCATAAATAATTTGTCTTATGAAAAAGAATATTTTAATCACCGGGATGCCAAGAAGCGGTAAATCAACTCTGTTGAACGAAATTATCCAAAAGTACGATCGAAAAGTTGGCTTTGTAACGAATGAAATTCGAGAAAACAACGAGAGAATCGGCTTTGAGATAATTACAAACGAAGGCCGACAAGCTGTGTTATCTAGCACGACGAATGTTACGGAACATAAAGTATCAAGATATTATGTCGATATTTCTGCTTTGGATGAAATAATTCCGAGTGTCTTATCCTTCAATTCGGATGATTTGCTATATATTGACGAAATTGGGCAAATGGAATTGTTCTCCGAGAAATTTAAGTCTTTAGTTTTGAAATATTTGGATTCTCCGAATACGAATGTCGCAACAATATCGAAAATATTTAGCGACGATTTTATCGAGATGATCAAGAATAGGGGTGATGTAGTCCTGGTGGAAATAGAGGAATCAACAAGAAGTGAGCAGTTTAAATTTGTATTATCTTTGCTCGGCAAGATAGAAAAAGCAAAAAGATATATTTCCGACCGAGGTCGCTTCTCTGTTAGAAAAGACAATGCGACTGTCACAGGGGATCATGCCATTCGAAATTTGAAATCAATCAATGGACAATGGCTTTGTGACTGTGATTATTTCAAACAATACGCCATATGTAGCCATACGATTGCGCTAGATGAATATCTGCACATAAAAAATACTCCCGCTTTGTAGCAGGAGTATTTTTTTATATCCAGAGAGCGATTACTCGGTTTTTTCTTCTTTTTTATCTTCAGCGTCTGCAACAGGAGCTTCACCTTTGTTTTCAACTTCGACATTGGCGATATCTTCGACGACTTCTTCGTCAAGGGACTCAAGTTCTTCATCGCTGCGAGGAGCTTGAACCATGACGATAACTTCTTCTGGGTCGTTGATAATTTCCATACCGGCTGGGACTTTCAGATCAGCGATGCGGATATCTTTCTCGAAGTCATCAAGGATGGAGATGTCAACTTCGATCTCAGAGACCAAGTCAGCAGGAAGACACTCAACTTCGATAGAGTCGACAGGAGTGATGAGTGAACCATCCAAGTTGATGACAGCAGGGGAGTCGCCGATGAATTTCAGCGGGATTTCGGTCGTAATCTTTTCTTTCATATTCACTTTGAAAAAATCAATATGAACTACATCACCAGAAACTGGGTGAAGCTGAATGTCATGAACCAAAGTTTTGACATTTTTGCCCTCAATCTTGATGTCGATCAGGTTTGAAGTGCCAGCCTCTTTGAAGATTTTAGTGAAAACCTTTTTGTCGATAGCAATATCTGCATTTGGAAAATCACTGCCATAGACAATAGCAGGGATCGAACCATTGCGTCTGATATCAGCGGCTTTACCTTCGCGTTTTTGTGCTTCCAATTGAAATTCGGACATACTTTTCCTTTGTTGTTAGCGAATATACTTGCAGATCTCAAGAAAGAGATCGTTTCGTTACTTTTTCTTGTTTTGGAATAGTTCTTCGAAAGAACCATTGAAATCTTTTAAAAACTTGTAAAGATCGATCACATCATCCTGATTGACGGTCTCAGAGATGATTTTTGGCTTCGACTGTTTCTGCATCGTGACAGTAGCGAGAAGTGGCATATGACTACTACAGTGCATCTCCAGGAAAACGATTGGCTCCATCACACTCTTTATCTGAATATCTGAAAAATCGTATTGCTTGCCGCACTGCGGACAGCGAACATTTTTTTGCACAGTCGTCAGTAGTCTGTAAAGCTCTTGATGATTCATTACTTAGCGATTGTAGCAAAAAACTGTCGAAAGATAAAGAGCCTAGAGTTTTCTCGCAAAACTAGTCTTGCTTGCCCCAAGGTTGTTTAAAAACAAGCTGGCAATTCAGCACTTATCCAGAGAGAAGCCGATATATGAGAGAAAAACAACGGAATAATTGACTTATACGGTCATATATTGTATGGTTTTTCTACATTAGAAGGGATATCGTTTTCTTTCTAATAAGGCAACCATGCCTAATGACCATTTGATCAGGAAGAAAATCGCTTTCTTGTTGAGGGCAACTCTGCCCATCTGCCTACCTCATCGAGAGGAAAGGAGAGAAAATGGAACCAGTCGAAATTAGATGTTTGGTATGGGGTATCTTTTCTGCTGCCAGTCTGGAAACAGACCAGGCAGAGCGGGATATCCGATGTGTCAGGGCGATCATGGATCATCCGATAGCGTCGATGATAAATGGTACCACTGACGCTGGAATCTTGATTGAAGAATTGATCACGATTTGCTACGAGGGCAGCATCGAGAGATTGCTGTCTGCTGCCAAGAATGTCTTCCCCCAAGAAGGTCCCTATTTCCAGTATCAGAGACAAAAGCACGAGCAGTTTTACGAAGTCTCACTCAGAAGGCTGCAGAAAATCGCTTCCCCAAAGTTTGACGATCTTAAAACTGCATGCACCGTCTTCCAAAAGATTAGTGAAGATAAACGTGGAAGTGCTAGGAGCCTCGTCCGGCGGTTTACTCAAGAAATTGGCTCTTGTGGTTTGATTGATCAGTTTATGGAAAGAGATGCTACCCCCGAAACTCGGGATGTCATCGCATCTGCTCTGATCGAAGCAAGTGGCGCTTCGGAAATCTGGATGTGTGTCCGCGCGGCTTTCCGAGAGGAGGGGTACAAAGGGTTTAGCGGGTGGTGCGAGGCCGAAAGAATCAAGCCCACAATCAATACGCTGATGCTCATGCCAGACCCCACACCAGCTATTGTCTTAGAGGTCAAGCGACTTATCACCAACCTGGATTTAAACTATGTGGATCCAGATGGCGGCCGTAAATGGGTACTGCTGGACACCTATCGTGCGAAATGGTGCTTAGAACACTTAGCTACCGCATAACAACCATGATAGCTCGTCATAGAGGCTATCCCTACTACTATCGCCCCCTGATCGTTCATTCGGTTGGGGGGCATTTGTATTAACAAGGAATATTTTTCTTCCCGCCAATCTTCTTGGCGCATCAGTCTGGGCTAAATCGGGATTAAAAGAGGACAAAATGCCTAGAACTTTCGTTCCAGTTCAAGGATTTGGTCTCGTAATTCCGCTGATCTTTCAAATTGTAACTCTGCGGCCATCTTTTCCATCTCCTCTCGCATATCAGCAATAACTTTCTTTTTTTCTTTTTTGGGTAGCTTGTGATACAGCTCGTCGATTTCCAGCATCTGGCTTTCCGCTTCTATTTCTTCAGGGTTTAGCGTCCGCACAGTCGAGGTTGGCGTGATATTATTCTCTTTATTGTAGCGGTCCTGTATCTTCCGACGGGATTCGGTTTCGTCAATTGCTGCTTTCATCGATTTGGTGATGACATCCGCATACATAATTACTTTGCCCTCTTGGTGTCTGGCGGCTCGACCGATAGTCTGGATTAGTGAGGTTTTGCTGCGGAGAAAGCCTTCTTTGTCAGCGTCCAAGATAGCAATCAGCGAAACTTCTGGCAGATCAAGTCCTTCACGCAATAAGTTAATACCGACCAAGATGTCAAAATTGCCCAGTCGGAGTGAATGTAGGATCTTGACTCGTTCAAAGGTTTTCACATCGGAGTGGAGATACGCAACCTTAAGCCCGCGATCCTTCATAAAGTCTGTCAGCTCCTCAGCCATTTTTTTTGTCAAAGTTGTGACCAAAACTCGCTGGTTTTTGCAGATAGTTTTTTCTATCTCGGTGATCAAGTTTTCGACCTGTCCTTTGGCTGAGCGAACCTCGATCGATGGGTCGAGCAGGCCGGTTGGACGGATAAATTGGCTCACTATCTTATCTTTTGATAAATCTTTTTCGTAATCAGCCGGTGTCGCCGAGACATAGATAGTTTGATTTTGTTTCTCGACAAACTCAGCAAATTTCAATGGTCTGTTGTCATATGCGGCAGGTAATCTGAAGCCATAGTCGACTAATTTTTGTTTTCGGGATAGGTCGCCAAAAAACATTGCTCCGATCTGAGGAATCGTCATGTGCGACTCATCGATAAACATTAGGAAATCTTTGGGAAAGTAGTCGATCAATGTCGTCGCAGGTTCGCCGGCAGATCGTCCGTCAAAATAGCGAGAGTAGTTTTCGATGCCAGCGCAGGTGCCGGTTTGTTCGATCATCTCGATATCTTGGCTGGTTCTCTCTTTGATTCTCTCGGCTTGAAGTATTTTACCTTCGGCTTTGAATTTCGCAATAGTAATATCCAAATCTTTACGGATTTGTTCAGTCACAGCCTTGTTTTCTTCGGGATTGGTGACAAAGTGGCTAGCAGGAAAAACTTCATAAAAATCAAGATTTCGGAGGATGGTGCCAGTGATCCAGTCAATCTCGGAGATTTTTTCGATCTGATCGCCAAAGAATGTGACTTTGATCGCGTTTTGCGAGTAGGCAGGAAAGATTTCCAGAGTTTCACCAGAAAGACGAAAAGTACCACGCTTGGCGTCATAATCATTGCGGTCATAACGCATATTTGTTAGCTTCTCCAAGATCTTATTGCGAGGGATTGATTCTCCCTTGGAGAGGACGAGATTTTGCGCCGCATACATCGCTGGAGAACCGATGCCGTAGATGCAGGAGACAGAAGCGACGATGATCACATCTTTTCTCGTCAAAAGGGCGTAAGTGGCTGCGTGACGCAAGCGATCGATCTCATCGTTGATCGATGAATCTTTTTCGATATATGTATCAGAACTTGGAATATACGCTTCTGGCTGATAATAGTCGTAGTAGGAGACAAAATAGTGAACGGCATTTTCTGGAAAAAACTGTCGAAATTCATCGGCTAGCTGAGCGGCCAATGTTTTGTTGTGAGCAATCACCAGAGTTGGTTTTTGAGCATCGGCGATGACATTGGCCATCGTAAAGGTCTTGCCACTGCCAGTGACACCCCAGAGGGTTTGGTCCTTTGCCCCAGACTTCAGGTTCTTCGTCAAAGCTAAAATAGCTTCCGGTTGATCACCAGCAGGCTGAAAGGGGGATTGTAAAATAAATTTATTTTCCATAATTATCGATTGTACCGTTTATCCACTTGTAAAGCAATGATTTTGGTGGTAAATTATCACTTTATCGCTTGGACAACACGACGCAGAAAACCTTTGCTCGAGTTGCCTAAGCGGAGAGATAACCGTAGCGGTAGCTCAATTTATTTCGAGGAGGACACAGAATATGTGCCCAAACAAACAGCCCGCCCATGGTCGTAGCCGGGGCAAAACTACCAAGACCCCTCGGTATTGGATAGAATACGGAAACGGTACAAGTGTGAATGTCCTAACATTCAACACAAAGCGTCGTGCAAACCAGCGATTCGATGAGTTGACGCGGTGTCACACTTCAGTAACGCTGTATCCGTAATCGCAGGAATGGTCATTATATCCCTCGAACCCGCAACAGAGTTGCGGGTTCGAGAACTACAAAATTATTTTTCAGTCTTATTTTCGTCTTTCGTCTCGCCACTTGGCGATTTTTTTATGATCTCCGGAGAGCAAGATATCTGGGACAGACATTTCTTTATAAATGGCCGGCTTGGTATACTGTGGGTATTCTTTCTGGTATTGGCCATTTTCATCTTTTTTCATGAATGTTTCATCATCGGCTGAGCCTTCTGACAGAACGCCGGATACCATACGCGAGACAGCATCAACAATCGCCATAGCTGGCAGTTCGCCGCCGGTCAAGACAAAATCTCCGATCGAGATCGACTCGTCAATCAAGTTTGTGACTCTTTCGTCAAAGCCTTCGTAGTGACCACAAAGAAGTATGACATTGTCATATTCTGAAAGTTCAATCGCTTTTTCCTGACAGAACTTATTGCCCCGTGGATCCATTAGCAGCACTCTCGTCTTGATTCCTGCTTGTTCCGCGTAATCTTGGTGAATTATAGGCTCCTGCTTGCCCCGCGTAGCTCGGAGAGCGAAGTGGGGACTTCTAGCTTCTATTAGTGCTTTATCGACAACATCAACCTTTATGACCATTCCTTTGCCGCCACCATAGGGCGTGTCATCTACCGTCTTGTGCTTGTCTTCAGCAAAGTCACGTAGATTGATCAGATTTATCTCGATCAAGTCTTTTTCTTGAGCTCGTTTCAGAATGCTCTCCGAAAAAGGCCCTGCGAACATGTCGGGGAAGAGGGTAATGATATTAAAGGTGAGTTTTTTCTTGTTCATTATTCGCTAATATATAAAAAGCCGCCAACAACTTTTGCTGTGGCGGCTTTTGTTGTAATCATTTAGGCTAAAACATCTTCTGGAACATCATCCAAGACATTTTTCTTTTCTTCTCTTGGAGTATAGTCGTCTGATCTGTCTTCGTCGTTGTATTCTTTTCTCTCTGGGCGCTCAGAACCTTCTGGTTCAACGATTTTGAGATTGAGTCTGGCGTCGTTCTTGGCACCAAAGACACGAAGTAGAGTTCTGATAGCTTTGGCAGTTCGGCCTTCTTTGCCGATAATTTTACCCATATCGTCAGGGGCGACAGTAAGCTCGATCAGGACGCCGCGCTCATCAATGGTTCGGGC
>Ga0194063_10000765_pt1 | contig 22493 bp, 19 predicted proteins | sample SepL3720m_MetaG_FD_155459 | JGI IMG/M metagenome (GOLD analysis project Ga0194063, IMG submission 155459) | Anoxic zone freshwater microbial communities from boreal shield lake in IISD Experimental Lakes Area, Ontario, Canada - Sep2016-L373-20m | ecosystem: Environmental > Aquatic > Freshwater...
GGGGGTGTTATGTGGACGGCCAGCCGGCCAAACCTGAAAAGAACGGAACCTCCCTGCTGGTTCCCCTTCCCCGGCACGCCAACCGGGACGAGGCGTTTGCGGTCGATATCGTCTATGCCCAGAAAATACCCTCGCTCAAGGCCCTCACCCCGCACGCCGTTACCCTGGCCGCGCCGCTTACCGACATGCAGACCACCTACGCCGAGTGGGAATTGTACGCGCCGACCTCCCAGCACCTGGGCCGGTTCGGGGGCAACATGATCGTGGCGCACGGCACCACCTACGGCCTGCGGGATGCCTGGCAGGCGTTTCTCCGGTTCTACGACAGTCTGTACCGCGAATCCGCCGGGTTGCTGGGATTCTTCGCCATTGCCGCCGCTTTCGTCTTTCTCATCCTGTATTCCATCCGTCGCGGATGGCGGGCGTTCGGCATCACCCTGATGATCCTTCTGGTTCTGGGCCTCCTGGCCTCCATGCTTGTCCCTGCCGTGAGTTGTTCCCGGAGAAGTGCCCGGTTCGCTTCGAGCGTAAGCAGCCCGGCGCCAGAAACGACGCGTCCGTCCGTCTTTGATACGGTTGACGGATTATTGAAGAGTTCTGAAGATGATGCCCTGCGAGATGGGAAGCAAGCCGACCGCGGGAAAGCCGACATGGAGCTTGGGACACACCGCTCCAGGGAAGTCTCTGCAGGCCGTGTCGCGTCCGGGGGCGCAGTCCTTCCCCCACGGACTCCCTCTGAACAGTCCGACCGGTTTGGGGAGGTGGAGAGCCCGGCCGCAGCCCTGGTTTCGGGGCTTCGTCCAATCCGGATCGACATTCCCAAGTCCGGAACGCGGTTTGTGTTCACGAAGGTGCTCAACGTGGGAAAGGAACCCCTGACCGTTCATGCCGTCTCCATGGATCAGAAAGTCTTTAACGCGGCGCGCGGTATTCTCCAGGCGCTGGCGTTGTTGACGGGACTGGTGCTGCTGGGCTGGCAAATCCGGCGATCCGAGCGCTGTTCCTTCGCCATCACCGTGGCCCTCGCACTGACTCTTGGCAGCATCATCCACCTCCTGATCTCCCTGCGACTCCTGGATACGACAATGATTATCGCCGTACCCCTGGTGGCGCTGGCGGGGTTGGTGTGGTTGGGCCGGATAGTCTGGAAACGAAAACCCAACGCCGGGGACACTGAACCGGGTACGCCGCCCCCGATTCCCCCGGTGATACCGGCCCTGCTGGTAACGTTTCTGCTCGCCGCATCGGCCTATGCGGCGCCCTCCGGCTCCGTCACCATCCTGTCCGCCACGTATAACGGGAGCGTGAAGGCCATCGACGGATCGGTGGCGGATCGGGTCGTGCAAATTGAGGCCGCCTTTGAATTGGAGTCCACAGCACCCGACCAGGCCATCCGGCTGTTCGGCCCGGATGTCGCCGTTCAAGAGTTCACCGGCGCCGGCGAAAAAGGCGGCTGGTGGTTTGGATCCCGGGATGAGGGTACGGCAAAACTGGTCCGGACCGGCCAGAACGTTGACGTCCGGTTGTCTCAGACAGGCAAAGCCTCGGTGAAAATGAAACTCCTCGTCAAGTTGGGCGGGGATGTGGCGAAGCGGCAAATCGCCTTTGATATTCCCCCCGCGTTGGTCAGCCGACTCTCGGTCGTGCTGGATGAACCCGGCGCGATGGTGGAATTGCCGGCCGCTGTGTCGTTCACGTCGGGCCCGGTCGGCGACCAGCAGACCCGTGTGGATGCCGTGCTGGGTTCGACCGGTCATGTCGAGTTGCTCTGGACCCCGCGAATGAAGCGGGCGGAGGAAATCGCGACAACGGTCTTTTGCAGGAACACCTCCCTCGTGTCCCTGGGCGGCGGGGTCATCAACGTGCGATCCATCCTGGATTATCAAGTCACCCAGGGTGAATTGCGCCAACTGCAGGTCAGTATTCCCGCCGGGCAACGCCTGATGCGGGTGGAAGGCGATTCGATCCGCACGTGGAAACTGGAGGGACAGACCGTGAGTGTGCAACTGGCGAAGGGCATGACGCCCGACTACCGCCTGACCCTGGAAACTGAAAAGACGGATGTTCCCGGCGTGACGCCGGGGGCACAGGTCATCTCCCCCAGGATAAAGATTGAAATCCCCCATGCCACCGATGCAAAGCGGGAAACCGGCCTGGTGGCGCTGAAGACAGGAGAGGAGTTCGGTCTCGTCATCGAGACCCAGCAGGATCTCCAGAAAGTCGATGTCGAGGAGGCCCTGCGGATTCTGGGTGGCAAGGAAACGTCCCGGCCTGCCTGCGCCTACCGTTTCCTCAAGCCGACCTTTGAACTCGCCGTTTCTGTGGCCCCTCTCCAGCCTCAACTGGAGGCCCTGATCCGAAACCACCTGACCATCAGTCCCGAACAACTCGGACTCCGGGCCGATGTTCAGGTCACCATCAAGCGGGCAGGCGTGTTCAGCGTGAGAGTATCGTTGCCCGACGGCTACCGGGTCGACCGGGTGGAGGCCGGCAACACCCTCTCGCAGTGGCAGGAGAAACCTGCGGCGACGGTCGGCGGACGCCGCCTGCTGGAACTCACGCTGAAGGAACGAACCCTGGGCGTGTATCCGTTTACGGTTTATTTGGCGCGGCCGCAGAAGGCCCTGTCCAAGTCGGTGGCCGTGGAGGGTATCGGCGCACCGGATGTCCAGAAGGGAACGGGCTACGTCACGGTGTCCGCCGAGGATGGCATTCAGATCAAGCGCGAATCCTTTGGCGGATTGACCGAGGTTCCGGCCGCGACGGTTCCGGTTCTGAACACCGCACCGTCACTCCCCGCCAGCGGGGTTCTGGCCTTCAAGGAGATCCCCGGCGACCGGGGCGCCTCGCAGGCGGGCTGGAGTCTTACGGTGGCCACCGAGTTGATCGACTCCTGGGTGCGCGCCGAGGTGATGAATACGATCACCCTGACGGAAACCCTGGCCACAGGCCGATCCGTCATCCGGTACGACGTGGCGAATTCTCCCTCGCGGGAATTCCGGGTCCGGATTCCCTCCGCCTTCCGGAATGTGGAGGTGACGGGAGGATCCATCCGCCGGAAGGATTACGATCCGACCACGGGCGAGTGGCGCGTGGAACTGCAAAACAAGGTACGCGGGATCTATGCCCTGACCGTTACCTGGGAGTTGCCGTGGAATGTGAAGGACGGCGCCCTGGAGTTGATGGGCGTGGAAGCCGCCGGGGTGGAACGTGAGACCGGCTGGCTGACCATCCTGGCGCCGCCGGGAATGAAACTCGACGCCAAAAAACTGAATTCGGATCTTCTCAAGGCGGATATCCGAGACTTGCCCGAATGGGCGGCGACGACGGCGGCCCCGGACTCCGGCGCCGTCCTGGTCTGCCGGTACCTGCGCCCCGGATACAAACTGGCGCTCGCGGCCCAACGCTTCGATGAGGCGGAAGTCCTGCAGGCGCTGGTGGATCGGATTCACCTGACCACGGTGGTGGCCGAGGATGGCCAGATGATGACCGAGATGACGCTGGCTATCCGGAACAATGCGCGGCAGTACCTTGAGGTCAACCTGCCCGCCGGGGTGCAGGTGTGGAGCGCCTTTGTCAGCGGACAACCGGTGCGCCCGAGCCGACGCAATGGAACCGTCCTGCTGCCCATGGAGCGTTCGGGGGGCGAGGCCACGGTCGAGGTGGTTCTGACCTATGTCGGCAACGGGACGTTTCCCCGGAAAAGCGGGACGGTCACCCTCGCCTCACCCGGGCTCGATGTGCCCTTGAAGAATGCGCAGTGGGATCTCTACCTGCCTCCCGATTACCAGTATGGCCGGTTTGAGGGAACCATGACCCGTGCCGTGGCCCTGACCCGGGCGACTGTCGCGCCGGTCCAGCAGATGTTCTCGATGGTGGATTATGCGCAGGCCGAGGAGCGGAACAAACTGGCAAGGAATGAGGAGGTGGTTAACTCCCTGAGCAATGCGCGAAGCCAACTGGCCAGCGGAAACGCCAATTATTCCTATCAATACTTCAACCGCGCAAAGGGCAAGATCGGCGCCCAGGACAAGGATAGCATCAGCGACATCAGGAAACTGGAGAAGGAATTGAACCGGTCACAGGCGCTCAATCTCGTGGCGGGACAGACGGTTGGGGTGGCCGGGGAAGAGCAGAGGAAGCTTATGCAAACAGCCAGCCCATCGGTTTCCGAAATCCAGCAACCCAATTCACCCCAGACGGCGCGATACGACGAGCGGGTTGCGGAATTGCAGTGGGAGAAGGTGTCGCAGGCCCAGGACATTGCGGCGACCAAGATTCTTCCCCTGCGGGTCAATCTGCCCAAACGCGGCCTCTGTTTCACATTCAACCAGGTTCTGCAGACGGAAATCGGCAAACCGATGACCGTGGAATTCAAGGCCGTCAACCAGCGAACCACAGGATGGCCCTCCCGAATCGCCTGGCTATCCCTAAGCCTGCTGATCCTCTGGGGAGCAGTCAGGATAACGTTGCGGCGGAATCGGTAAATCCTCTCTTTCCTGTTTGACACACAGGGGGTAGATGCTTATTTTATGCCGCTATTCTGAATCAGCAGAGGAATGAAGGGATTGGTTTTTATGGCGTCAGATTACTCCGCGTCCGATTTTCGGAAGGGTCTTCGTGTTGAACTCGACAACATACCCTATATTATTTCCGAGTTCAATTTCGTGAAGCCCGGCAAGGGCGCGGCCATCTACACCTGCCGCCTCAAGAGTCTGATCGACGGCAATACCTATGTGCGCAACTTCCGCTCCAATGACACCTTGAAGCGGCCCGACCTGGAAGAACGCAATATGCGTTACTCCCACTATGAGGGGGATGACTATATCTTCATGGACGAGAATTACGAGCAGTTCACCCTTCCGGGCAAGGTGCTTGGCGATAACCGGTATTTCCTGTTTGAGGACTGCGAAGTTCACGTTCTGTACTTCAACGGCATCCCAGTGGATGTCACCCTGCCGACCTTCATTGAGAAGGAAATTCTGGATACCGAACCCGGCGCCCGCGGCAACACGGCAACCAATACGCTCAAACCCGCCAAAATCAACGGCGGTTTCGAAATTCAGGTGCCGCTGTTCATCAACCAGGGTGACACCATCAAGATCGACACGCGCACCGGCGAGTATTATGACCGGGTGTTGAAGAAGTAGTTTGATCACGAAGCGTTCTCCCCATCTTGAGCGAGCCCGGTTGCAGGGGTTGCAGCCGGCGCTGACGTTGCGGAGTTTGATTCTCGCCTCCATTCGGGACTGGTTTCAACATAACGGATTTACCGAGATCGAAACCCCCGTGCGCCTCCCAGCCCCGGCGTTGGAACTCCACATTGACGCCGAACCTTCAGGCGATGCCTTCCTTCGCACCTCGCCGGAACTGCACATGAAGCGGTTGCTGGCCGCAGGGTATGACCGGATTTATCAAATCGGCCCCTGCTTCCGAAAGGGCGAGAACGGCCGACTCCATAACCCGGAATACACCATGCTGGAGTGGTACCGGGCGAATGCTGACTATCGAGACATCATGAAGGATGTGGAAAATCTGCTGACACATATCTCATCCTGCCCATATCTCTCTTCTTCTGTAGTAGCCGCCGTGTCGGCGGCATCTTCCCTGGCGCCGGGAGAGACAATACCGCCGACACGGCGGTTACTACAGACGCTCCCCCTCCCTCCCTGGCCCCGATTGACCGTGGAGGAACTTTTCCTGAAACATGCGGACTGGAATCCGGTTGAGCACTATGACGCGGAGCGGTTTGAACGGGATCTGGTTTCCAAAGTCGAGCCCGCCCTTCCCCGTGATACGCCTGTGTTTATGGTGGACTACCCTGCGCCTGCGGCGGCCCTCTCGCGACGGAAACCGGGGCGTGAAACCGTGGCCGAGCGTTTTGAGTTGTATATCAATGGGGTGGAAGTCGCCAATGCCTTCAGCGAACTGACCGATTCGGTTGAACAGCGCCTGCGCTTTGAGGCGTGCGCCCGAGAGCGGCAGGCCATGAAGGCCCCCGTCTATCCGCTGGATGAGGAGTTCCTGGCCGCCATCGACCTGGGGATGCCGTCCTCCGGGGGAATCGCCCTGGGTATTGACCGCCTCGTCATGGTTCTCACCGGCGCCTCCTCCCTCGATGCCGTGATGGCGTTCAGGGAACAGGGATAGAAATCACGGGGGACAGACCCGCGCTCAGACCGGAAACGCATCCGTCCGGAACGGCCATGCCGGAAGCCCCTGACGATTGACCAGATTGGCGCCTGCGGGATTGTCGGCCCAGGCGTAGCGAACAAAGGCGGGCTGTTTGACGTCAGGATGCTGCAATTGAACAGTATTCTTCCTGACCACGGCCTTGGCCCAAACCCAAACGCCGTTCTCGCCCGCGATGGCGAATCCCCCGGGTGCCAGACCGTCACGTGTTTTCAGCGCGCTTGTAAAGGTGACCGTCATGACCGGACCGGTGATCACGACCGACTTCATGCTCGGCCCGTCGGCAACGAGGGTTTCCTTCCATAGGTCTCGCCGGGTCAACAGGGCGAGGCGTTCACCCACCGTACGCTTATTGGTGGGATGGATATCCTGGGCATCGCCGCAGTCCAGGATGACGGCCATGGCGGTATCGGGCAGGCGCAGGGCCAGGGTTTGGGCTTCACGGAGTTCCGCCCAGGGGGAACGGTCTCCCGCCTGGATTGGCGGTTGACGGAATGAGGTGAGTTGAATGAGATGAAAGGGAAGTTTGCCGTAAGGTCCGGGCGCAAACGTGTGACGCCAGTCCAGGATGAGGGCCGCCAGCAGGAAGCGATACGCTTCGGCGCGGTCGACATTGGATTCGCCTTGGTACCACCAGGCGCCCGCCAGGGCCATCCCGGCCAGAGGCCGGATCATGCCCTGGTATAAGGCGGAAAAGGTTGAGGATGTCACCGGGCATTCTTCCAGCAGAGATATGTCAATAAGAGGGCGCGAAGCGATCAGGGGAGACCCCAGCCGGAACCGCCAGGTTTCCGGCAGGACGATGCGCTGGCCGCACCCGACCAGACACAAGCCCTGGAATCCTCCCCCGAAACCGCCCCGCCCCCCGTAGTCAATGACCCGGACGGTGATGCGGTTTGTACCCTTGCGGACCAGATGTCCGGGAACCTTGTAGCTGCGCTGCATCTGCCAATGGAGGGGACCATCCATCAGATTAATGGCGCCAATCTTCTCGCCGTTGAACCACGTCGTATCCTCGTTGTCGATCTCGCCCAGATGGAGCGTCATATCCTTTCCGGCCAGATCCGGGGGAACCATCACGTCGCAGGCAAACCAGACAATTCCCTCGTGATTACCAATGAGGGGATCCGGCCAGTAGCCAGGCACGGCGTGAGTTTTCCAGTCCGTAATATCGGCATCGGCCTGGTTGAGGCCCGCCGTCATGCCACCGTCAACCTCGCAAAGGGCCTTGTGCCAGGCATCGAAGGTCTTGGTCATCTCCGCCCGAAGGACAGCCAGACGGCGGCGATGACCTTCCCTGTCTTTATCGAAGGCTGACATCAGATCGGCAACCTGTCTCCAATTCGCATGGAGCGCGGGAAATAATTGGAGGCCTTCGGGGCTGATCCAGGTTTCGGCGGCGGTTCCGCCCCAGTCGGATTCAATCAGGCCAATCGGCACCTCGGGATTCGCGCGCCGCAACGCGGCGGCGGCAAAATAGGCGACGGCTGAAAAAACGGAGGCCGTGACGGGATCACAGGATCGCCATTCCCCTTCCTGTTCGTGCTGCGCGGCAAACGACGGCTTCTTGGGCACCCGTAGCAGGCGAAGATGGTCGTCCGCGCAGGTGGCCATGGCTGCTTTGCCGCCCTGAGCCATGTTCAAGGGCCATTCCATATTGCTTTGCCCGGAACACAGAAAGACATCCCCGACCAACACATCGGAGGCAACCGCTTTGGAATCCCCGGATTCGGCCACAAGCCGGAAGGGTCCACCGGCGGAAATGGCTGGCAGTTCAACCTTCCACGTCCCGTCGGGGCGAACCGTGGTCAGGGCCCGACGCCGGGCGAGCGAGCAACGCACAGTGGTTCCGGGTTCACCCGTTCCGAAGACCGGGAGAAGACAATCGCGCTGCACGACGGCGTGCGATTGAAAAACACGGTGAAGGGTGAGCGGCTTGATTGATTTGGAGTGTCGTGGCATGGGAAGTGGATCCTGTTGGGAAGTATCACGCCTCGTGGCGGATGAGTTGAAGAAGACGGGACTTGAGCAACTCCAATCCCTCACCGCTTTCTGCAGAGACGGGCAGGGGTTTGGTTTTGGTTTCCTTGCGAAACCGGGTCAAATTCTCCTTGGCATCAGGAAGATCCATCTTGTTGGCCACCACGAGGGTCGAGCGATCCAACAGATCTGCGCGGTAGAGTTTCAATTCGTTCCGGATGACCCTGTAATCTTCAACCGGGTCACGTCCCTCCATACCGCTCATGTCGATCACCAGAGCCAGGCAGGTGGCACGCTCGATATGACGGAGAAAACGGTCGCCGATGCCAACACCCTTGTGGGCGTCCTTGACCAGACCGGGAATATCCGCCACCGTGTAATGCGCCGCATCAAAGTCGTTCCCGACAAAGACAGTCCCGATAATGGGATTCAGGGTTGTGAAGGAATAGGGCGCAATCTTGGGATGGGCATTGCTGATTTTACTGAGCAGGGATGATTTCCCGGCATTGGGAAACCCGACTAGCCCGACATCCGCCAACAGTTTCAAATCCAGCCGGAACTTCCGTTGCTCGCCTTCCTCGCCATCGGTATGCTCGTATGGGGTCTGATGGGTCGAGGTCTGCCAGTGGGGATTGCCGAGGCCGCCCTTGCCGCCCTTCGCAATCATCATTTCGCCACCGGGTTCGGTTAAATCGCACAGGAGTTGATCCGTTTCCGCGTCACGAATCTCGGTTCCACAGGGGACGGCATAGACGAGATCTTTCCCGTTGCGGCCATGCATCCTCTTTCCCATGCCGTGCTGACCGCTTTCAGCGCGCAGTTGCGGATTGAAAAAAAGATTGATAAGGCTGTCAACATTGGGATCGGCCTTAAGGAGGATATGACCGCCACGGCCGCCATCGCCGCCATCCGGCCCGCCTTTGGGAATATACTTCTCGCGCCGGAACCCGACACATCCGTTTCCGCCGTTGCCCGCCGCCGCGTGGATCAACACGGAATCAATGAATTTGCGGTTTTTCATGGAGACCCCCGTTCACCTGAAAAACAAAGGCCGCGCCCGGGGGACGCGGCCTGTTCGATACGGACGATTCCGGAGCCACGCTTACGCCGTAGCCTCTTCCGTCGCCACCACCGTCACGCGGCGGCCTTCTTTTTCAAACTTCACCTTGCCCGCCACCAGCGAGAACACGGTGTTATCATTACCCAATTTAACGTTGCGACCCGCCTGAACTTTCGTCCCGCGCTGCCGGACGATGATGCTGCCCGCCTTCACGGTCTCGCCGTCATAGGCCTTCACGCCCAGACGTTGCCCGGGGCTGTTCCGTCCATTAACTCGACTGCTGCCTGCTTTTGACATATCTAAACTCCTCTTCAGCCAATACTGGCAACGCGCAACACGGTCAATGGCTGGCGATGACCGACTTTCCGCCTGTACCCTTTGCGGCGTTTCTTCTTGAACGCCACCACTTTGGGAGCCTTGGTATGCTCCACAATCTGGGCGCTGACCTTCGCGCCCTCAACCAAAGGGGCTCCAACCTTCAGGTCTTTGCCATCGGAAATCGCAAACACCTGATCCAAAACAACGGTGCCGCCGGCCTCCCCTTCGAGAAGTTCCACTTTAAGAGTGTCACCGGCCTTGACCCGGTACTGCTTGCCACCCGTTCCCACTACTGCATAAGCTTCCATAATATCACGTCCTTACCCAGGGCAGAATGCCGCTTCCCGACTCCTGCTCACAAAAGGGCGGTCATGCTATGATTCCACCCCCCCGACTGTCAATGCTTCTTTTCTTCAGAATCCGTCGGCGCCCTTCCTTTGGTTTATCCTTTGATTGAACCTGCCCGTGTATAGTATGGTTCAGGTCTTTTCTCAAGGAGTTCTATGAACCTGTCACGGATAACCTGGGCGGTCGCGGCTGGCGCGGTTCTGTTTTCGGCAATATCGGTTTTGGAGTATTTCGAGAATGCCCGTCTCTACGACCAACTTTCTGAACTCCAAAGAACGAAACGGGAGGAACCCTCATTGGGGCAAACCGGATCTCCCTCACCCACCGCATTGACCGTGCCTGCAAAACGAACCGTCTCCAGCGAGCAACCACTGGCCGTTTCAAAAAAAGACGCGCCCCTTGCCTCTGTCGCCGACACGATTCTTACCCTGTCACGCCGGGGAATGTACCAACGGAGCTGGGACTTGCAGAAAGTCGTCGGGGATCTCCGGGCGGAAGACATTCCTCGTATCCTGGCGCTGATCGACAAGCACCCCCGGAGTTCGGATCGGGAATCGGCCCGGTACCAGTTGATTAGTCGCTGGGCCTCCCTGGATCCCGCCTCCGCCATCGCCTATACCGCCGGGATGAAGGAAAAAAATTATCGCGACTCCGCCATCCAAAGCGTCATCAGTGTCTGGAGTCTGAGCGATCCGTCGGCCGCCGAGGCCTGGGTTCGCGCCCTGCCGCCAGGATCGCTCCGCGATCAAACCATGGGTTCCGTCATCGCCGGACTCGCGAATAAGAATCCCCAGGCCGCGTATGACCTGTATAATGCCTTTGCCAAAACCCAGCGACAGACGGGCGGGCTTTACGTGATTTTCGATTGTTGGGCCAGACTCGATCCCGCGACGGCCGTGCTGAAGGCGGGAGAACTGACCGGCCAGCAACGGTATCAGGCGCTTCAATCCGTTGCCTCCTCCTGGGGTGGAACGGATCCGCAGGCCGCCCTCGCCTGGGTTATGACCCTTCCCCAGAGCCAGCAACGGAACGGCTATATCGGAATGATCCTGTCAAACTGGGGATCCAGTGATTTAAACGGGGCTCTGGCATGGGCCCGGACCCTGCCTGAGGGCTCCGCCAAGGATAATGCGATGAACATGCTCTGCTCGCAGTGGGCGCAAACAGATCCCAAGGCCGTTCTGGACTACGCTCAAAGTCTTCGCGCCGGGGGAAAGAAAACCCAACTGCTGGGCCAGGCGATCAGTCAATGGGCACAGCGGGATTCACAGTCCGCCTTCGCCTACCTGCAAAGCGTGCCGGCGGGAAGTGAACGCAACACCATGATCCAGTCCATCGTCCAGCAACTCTCCTGGCAGGATCCCAAAATGGCGATGGCCTTTGTCGGCTCCCTCCCTGCGGGCCCGCTCCAAATAAGGACGATCGCGTCGGTTTTGGGGTCTCTCGCCAACACCGATCCTGCAGCGGCGCTGGACATGTTCAATTCGCTGCCCGAGGGTTCGGCGAAACAAGGCGCACTTCAGCAACTCAGTTGGTCGCTCTCGCAATCCGATCCGGCCGCCGCCGCCGCTCTCGTTGACACACTCCCCAAGGGACGCGCCCGTTCGGATTTCATCAACAACCTGGCCAGTTCGTGGGCCAATACTGATCTCACAGGCGCGCTGGAGTGGATTCAGAAATTTCCCGACGAAAAAACCGTTCAAGACGCACTCTCGCGAATCATTCCGCAATGGGCGCAAAACGACCCTCAGGCCGCTCTGGCCTTCCTGCAAAAACGACCGGCCGGTCAGATTCAAAACTCCCTGTACAGTTCCATCGCCAGCATCATGGCCTCGAGCGACTCCAAGGCCGCCATGGCCTATGTGATCCAGATCCCAGAAGGCGAGGCGCGGGCGGCGTTTGTCGAGGGAGTGGCCTCGGGCATGGCTCGGAATTCCCCCGAGGAGGCTGCTGATTTTGTGTCCGCCCAGCCCGCCAGCGCCTCCCAGAATCGCGCCGCCCAGGCCGTTATTTCCCAGTGGGCCTCCAGCGATCCCCTAGCCGCCGCCGCCTGGGCCGCGGGTTTTTCCGCAGGTGAAACCCGTGACAATGCGCTCCAGCAAATCACCAGTCGTTGGGCTGGCGACGACCCCACTTCCGCGAGTCAATGGCTGGGATCATTGCCCGCTGAGAAATCACGCGACCGCCTTGTCCAATCCTTCATCAGCGCCACCACCTACCAATACCCCGACATGGCCGCGACCTGGGCCGAAACACTCTCCGAACCCAACCTGCGCCTTGCCACGCTCGAAAATATCGCACGAAACTGGCTCCAGCAAGATCGGGTCGCCGCTGAAAAATGGATCAGCCAGACATCCCTGCCGGACGACAAAAAAAGGCGCCTGCTCAGTGAGAAGACAACCCTTTGAATTGACAGCGTAGCGGCAAGGGGGATAATGGCCCGCTCAATTTTGATCAATACGTTTGGAGTCACTATGAAGTTTTTTTGTTACGTCCTGCTGACAGCCTTATCCCTGACCCCCGCCTTTTCCCAGGAGGTCTATGTCTCGAAATCCGGCGGAACCAAAGTCAGTCTCGACCTATCCGCCTATGGCGCCAGCGGGACTGGCGGCCTGGTATTCCGCCAGACCCTCAACGCCGACTTGCAACGTTGCGGTTGGTTCTCTCTCACGCGCCCCGCCTCTTTCACGATCAGCGGCTCAGTCAGTGATAACAACGGGAATCTCTCGGCCCAGTGCCAGGTGGTCAATGTCCTCAAGTCCGCCGTGGCGCTCAGCAAAACCTACTCGGACACATCCCCCAACGCCCGGCGCCTCGCACATCAGGTTGCCGACGACATCATTTTGGCGACCAAGGGATTCCGCGGCATCTGCTCCGGCCGCATTGTCATGGTCGGCAACCGCACCGGAAACAAGGAACTCTATATCTGCGACGCCGACGGCGGAAACCTGCGCCAACTCACCCATGATCGCTCCATCAGTCTCGCCCCGCGCTGGTCGCCCGATGGCAGCCGTATCGTTTATACGTCCTTCCTCAAGGGCGGCTTTGCGGATATATACTCGATTGATGCGCGTACCGGCGCCCGCTCGGTGGTGGCCCGCTATCCCGGCATCAACATGGCCGGCGGCATCTCACCCAATGGCGGAGAAATGCTGATGGTGCTGTCCAAGGACGGCAATCCCGAGGTCTATTCCAAATCCTTCGGCAGCGGTGCCCTGACCCGCCTGACACGAAGCCCCCGCGCGGGGGAGGCGAGTCCGACGTGGTCACCCGATGGCTCGCAGATCGCCTACGTCTCCGATCTGGCCGGGGCGGGATCTCCCCAGATCTACACCATGGATCGGGGCGGAACCAGCCGACGCCTGACCTCGCGCGGCCGGGAAAATGTGGATCCGGATTGGGGCGCCAACAACTCCATCGCCTTCTGCAGTCGGCGTGGCGGCCTCTACGGGATTTTCACCATCAACCCGGCCTCTCTAGAGGAACGACAAGTCAGCCCATCGGACGGCAATTACGAAGATCCCTCCTGGGCCTCTGATGGTCGGCACCTTGTCTGCAGCAGACGGGACGGTGGCGGATCCCGAATATATCTCCTTGACACCATGGGAGACCCGCCCGTATGTTTAACGCTCAACGATGGGGGTTGGTATTCTCCGTCGTGGTGTTCTAAATAATCGATTTCTTCAGGTAAATTAGATAGGAACAATCATGAATAAGCGTGTTGCATTGATGGTCGTGTTGTCATGCGTCGTGGCCGTTGCGGTTTCCGGATGCAGAACGAAAAAGAACACGAACAAGGATGGAGTCGGGGATGTTAACGGTATTGGCACTGGCAGCGGTATCGGGATCGACGCCAACAGCGCCGGTTCACGGATTGATGCTCCCGGCACCGTCATCGACGCCCAGTTGACCGCCGTTCAGTTTGCTTTCGACAGCGCCCAGGTCGATGAGTCCGAGCGCGCCAAAGCGGAATCCGCCGCCAGTTACCTGAAGGCCCACGCGGGAACATTCGTGACCCTCGAAGGCAATTGTGACGAACGGGGCAGCACCGAGTACAACATGTCGCTCGGCGAACGCCGCGCCCAATCCGTGCGGAGTTACCTGATGAACCTCGGGGTCGATGCCTCCCGAATCCAGACGAAGAGTTTCGGCAAGGAAAAGCCGAAAGATCAGGGCCACGACGAGAAGGCCTGGTCGGTCAACCGCCGCGTCGAGTTCGTTGTGACGAAGCAGTAATTTGACGTTTGGCGATGATGAAGCCCCGGCTCAATACCGGGGCTTTTTTTTATGTCCTGATCCTGATACGATGATCCTGTCATGAATGAATATTCCACGCTGATATCGTGTCCCTCCTTCGCCCTCATCGGCGATGTCGGAGGCGGGGAACTTCTGGTCATCCTGGCAGCCATCCTGGTTCTGTTCGGCGGCAGGGGGCTTCCCGGGATTGCCCGCAAACTGGGGGAAATCACACGGGATCTCCAACGCGCCTCGCAGGATTTCAAAGATCAACTCCTCACGGCAGATAATCCCGAAGATTCCCTGTCGGCAAAGGGCAAAAACGAGACCCTCCCGGCGCCTGGCCCGCTTCCCGGAACCACCCCTCCCCCCGCAAAGGAACCAACGCCCCGTGACCCTGCCGGATAAAGACGACGTCAGTCTTGAAAAACAGACGCTCAAGCCCTTCTTCCACCATCTGGAGGACTTGAGGCGGGCGCTGGTGTGGAGTCTCTCGGCCCTGCTGATCGGGATGGTGATCTCCGGCTATTTTGCCCCTACACTTTTTAAAATTCTCAAGGCGCCATTAAAGGGAGTGGTTCCCAATCCCGACACCTTTATCCGAACGCTGGACGTCACTGGCGGAATGAATGTGGCCATGCAAACCATGGTCTGGGGAGGCGCGTTGTTCAGCGCGCCGGTTATCGTATTCTCCCTCTGTTGGTTCGTTTTCCCCGGACTCACCCGCCGGGAGCGCAGGATGGCTCTGGGCGGCCTGATTTTCGCCGGGGCTCTTTTCGTCACCGGGGTTCTGATGGGCTATTTCATGGCGCTGACCCCCGCCCTTGAGATCATGTTATGGTTCAACTCCTGGATGGGGATCGGGATTGAATACTTCACCGTCACCAGTTACATCGGATTTGTCCTGAAACTCCTCCTGAGTTTCGGCCTCACCTTTGAACTGCCCGTCGTCATCCTTGTTCTGGGTTACCTGGGAATCATCAATTCCGCCCACCTTCGCAACAAACGCCGCCACGCCATCGTCATCATCCTGATCCTCGCCGCCATCATCACCCCCACCCAGGATCCCTTCTGCCAACTTCTTCTGGCCGTCCCCCTCATCGCCCTCTACGAACTCTGCATCTGGATGATGTGGGCCCGCGAACGCCGAGGATAGAAAGGATTGCCTCATCCCCGCCTCCCCGCTATCCTAGGGATTCATTAGGGAAGAGACTATGACGGTACTAGTATCAGGTGAAGGGGTGGCCCTGGTGGGGCTGATCGCCATGTCCGCCTTTTTTTCAAGCGCGGAAACGGCTCTATTCTCCCTGTCGCCCATGCAGATTCACCGGATGCGCCGGCACCACCCCAAGGCCACCAAGCAAATCGAAGATCTTCTTGCCGCTCCCGCCGATTTGTTATCCAGCATTCTCATCGGCAATACGATCGTCAACGTGGCGGCCGCCAACCTGGGTTACATCCTGGCGGAACAGTTGGTCCCCAGTTACGGGGAATGGATCGCCATCCCCGCCATCACACTCCTGCTGATTGTATTCGGCGAAGTCGCCCCCAAACGCCTGGCCGTTCGAAAACCTGACACGCTGTCGATCCAGTATCTGAGACCGCTCACCATCCTGATCTGGCTTTGCACACCCATCCACACCATCCTCGACGCGATCACACACACCTTCCGCGAGCATCTCGTTCCCCATCGCCCCGCCCTGACCGAGGCCGAACTGATGACCGCCGTGGATGTGGGACACGAGGAGGGCATCATCAACAAGGAGGAGCGCATGATGGTGGACGGCATCATCCGCCTTGAAAAACTTCAGGCCAAGGACGTGATGACGCCTCGCGTGGACTTGATCGGGATAGACCTCGAAGATAATCCGGAAACCTGGCCGACGGTCTGCCGGAAGTCCCGCTTCCGATTCCTTCCGGCATTCAGCGGCGACCTTGACCATATCAAGGGGTTTGTCGACGTCGCCCGCTACCTGATGAATCCCGGCAGCGACATCGCGGCCTCGCTCCATCCCCATTTCTACGTCCCGGACACCGCCCCTCTCGACACCCTTCTGACCATGTTCCAGCAACAGGCGCGGCGGCTTGCCATTGTGATCGACGAATACGGCGGGACCGCCGGGTTGATCACCCGCGGGGATATTCTGGATGAAATCGCCGAATTCGCCGGCGAAAAAGCGGATGGCCAGAGCCAGAATGTTGAACCCATCGGATCCGCCCGGTGGCAGGTGAACGGCAACACCAGTCTGGAGGAGGTCAACTATGAACTCGGTCTCGATCTGGCGGCCGACGGAGCGGATCGGATCGCCGGCTGGGTCACGGCCCAGGCGCGCCGATTCCCCAAGACCGGCGATGTCATTGAAGATCGACTTTGCCATGTGACGGTGCTCCAGATGCGCAAACACCGCATCACACGGGTTCAGATTGAGAAAATCGAAAAGGCGGATGATCGGGAAGCCGAGGAGAAAGTCCAGGTATGATCATTTCGGATATCATTCTGATTTTGCTCTGCATGGCCGGGGCCGCCTTCTTCGCAGGCCTTGAGACCGGGATCATTTCCCTGAACCGGATGCGACTGCGCCACCTTGCTGAAAAGGGAGACCGTGCGGCGCGCATCCTTCAGAATTTCATCGAACAACCCGACCGGTTGCTGGGAACCACACTCGTGGGCACCAATCTGTTCATCGTGATGGCCTCCGTGCTCTCTGCGGACCGGGGCGCCCGGTTCGGCGCCTGGGGCGAGGCCCTGGCTGGCGTCTTCATGACCATACTGGTGCTCGTCTTCTCGGAATACCTTCCCAAGGCGTGGTTCCAAAGTCACCCCCTCAAACGCTGCCATCCCTTTGCCATTCCACTCCGGTGGAGTTCCATCATGCTCCGTCCGCTCATCAACATGATCAACTGGTTGACCGATTGGGTCATTCCGTCCGGTCTTGAGAACAAACCCAAACGGGCCTTGTTCTCGACCAAGGATGAAATTGATGTCATGGCCCAGGAAAGCGCTGAACACGGAACCCTTTCGGCCCGGCAGCGAATCATGATCCGGCGCGTCCTCGAACTCTCCGGGAAAAAGGCGCGGGACATCATGACCCCGCGATCCCAAATGATCACCTTATTTCCACACTCCACCGTCAGCGACCTGGTTGCGACCCTGCGGCAGTCCGCCCATCCCCGCCTCCCGGTCTGCGAACCCGACGGCCGCCTCTTCAGGGGCACCATCAACTTCTTCGACGTCATGGCGGGGTGCGAAGACTGCACGGGCGGCATGATCGACAAGTTCGTGAGGCCGCCTTTGTTCATCAGCGAAGACACCCCCATCATGGAGATTTTTTCAAAACTACGCCTTTCCCGTCAGGCCATGTGCCTGGTTATCAATGCCCAATCCGAAGTCACCGGACTGATCACAAACCAGAACATCCTCCAGGAAATTGTGGGAAAATTATGAGTTCACCCGCGCCAACAGAAACGCTATGCCCGGCCTGCGAACGCTTCATCGGGCTGGCCCTCCAGTGCCCCTACTGCGGCGAGGAAACCCGCCATCGCCGTTCCCTGTTAATCCTCCGCTTCGCCGCCTCGCTTCTCAGCGTCGGCGGCATTCTGCTCCTCCTTGTCCTATGATTTCTGCACCCCACATCAGTCGTCCCCTGTTTACATCTGCGGCAATTCAACAGCGGGTGGAAACCATCGCCGATGAGATCGCCAGGGACTACGGTCAGGAGGACTTCTCCGTTGTCGCCATTCTCAAGGGAGGCTTTGTCTTTACTGCGGATCTGATTCGAGCCCTCGCCCTGCGCTCCGTGCATCCCCTTGTGGATTTTGTGTCGCTCGCCAGTTATGGGGCGCAAACCATGAGTTCCAAACAAGTCACCCTGCGCCATGAGTTGTCCCTTCCCGTAGAGGGTCGCCGCATTCTGCTGATCGACGATATTCTCGACACCGGTCTGACCCTCCAGGCCGCCAGACAACTGCTGGCTGATCAGGGCGCCTCTGAAGTCCGGATTTGCGTTCTGCTCGACAAACCTTCGCGCCGACAGGCCGCCCTCTCCGCCGACTACACCGGATTTCAAATTGATAATGTGTTTGTCGTGGGATATGGCTTGGATTATGACCATCGTTTCAGGGAACTCCCCTATCTTGCCGTGTTAACAGAAACGTTGCCGCCATGAACTCCCCGGGCGACCATCTCCTGTGGGGCCTCTGGGGGCTGTCGAGCTACCTGATTCTCACCCGACTCCCGCGCCCGCCACGAACCGCCCCGTCTCGCGGGCATCACCTTGTCTCGGGCATGAGTTCCATCGCCGTTCCTGTGGTGGCCATTCTCCTCGCCAACATCCTCGTCTGGATCCTGCTCAGACGCCCGTCAATCCCCCTCGAGATGTGGCCCCTGATCATGGGGACGGCAATCGGAATTGGAATTCTTCCCACCGCATTTCAAACCTCTCCCTTCACCCATGCCCCGGCCCTGGCGTCCATTTCACGTTTCATGGTCGGCCTGGCGTGGGCGTCCTGCTGGAGTGTATCGCGGGAGGCTCTCGTTCAGGGCAATCCCTTATTCCTGCTCCTGGGCGCCGTCGGCACGATTCTTCCCGACACGCTCGATCAATGGGTGTCCCGATTCGTTCGGAGAATCGACATCCACATTGTGCCCGACCCCCTTGACCCCCAGCCGGCGCTGGTCGCCCAGGCTCTGGCCCGTGCGATAACCCGATGTCAGGACACCCGGACGACCGTTCGAATCGACGTGTACCCCGGACAGGACAGAAGCGGTCAATGGCAACGCTATGGCATCCGCCTGGATAACGTCGAAAAGAAGGTCATCGCCGCCTACAACGGAACATCGGCGTCCGCCTCACTTCCTGTCGGCGTGACGAGCGACCACCCTTTCACTCTGAGAACCGGCGAGACCCCGCTTTCCCTCGAACTGGAACCCCTTCCTGACGGGCGTATTCAGGTTCATGTCATGCCGTGGCGTCGCGGCTGGAGTCATAGTCTGGCGTTTGTGGCCAGCCTCACGCTCATCACCAGTCTGGCCTGCGGGTTTGCAGGCGGCCTGATTACCGGCGGCGCCGTAGCCCTGCACCTCCTGATGGATCAAGCGGGGTTCACCGGTATCAAGGCCTTCTTCCCGTTTTCACGCCGCAGAACGACGGGGTTACAGTTGTTTCGTCCGTTCCGGAAAAGGGGCGGGGAAATAAACATGCCGCACCGAGGCATTACCGAATCGTTTCTGAGGCGCGGATCCAGTTCGGCTTAAAGGATAGGAATTCGAGGGACTCCGCTGGTTTGGCCCTCGGGGTGGCAGATGAGACAACCACGATATTGGTGACCAGGACAAGTCGTGCCGGAGTCTCTGCGGCCGGGGAGCACCGTGGCGCCGAACTTGGGTTCGCGACGAACAGTCCCATTCCAAAACCCACAACCAGCATGGCCGCCAGTCCCGAAAAGAACGGCCATGTGCTCCTGAAAACCCGTCCGTCCATTCGCTCAGCAGCCCTTTCCGAAATGGCCGCAGGCGGAGAGGGAGGCTTCTCACTCCGAACCGACGCGGGCGGTTTCATGACTGGAACAGGATGTCTGGCCACGCCGATGGTTTGGGGAAGTTCCCCGATCAGATCGCCCAATCCGCGTCCCAGCGATCCATTCTTAAGCGGTGGCATGGGTAACCTCGGGGACGGGCGATGGCGACTCAATGGCCGGTTGGGATGCACTGACAAAGGCCGGGGCCGCCATCTGGACGGGTTTTTCAAACGGCGACTTCAACTTGAAGCCCGCCTCGCCATCGTCCTCCTCCTCGCCGCCATGGCGCCGTCTGAGCAGTTCGCGGGCCAGTTGCCGGTAGGCCACCGCCCCCGTACACAGCGGATTGTAGGTCACTATCGGTTTCCCAAAACTCGGCGCCTCGCTCAGTCTGACATTGCGCGGGATGAGGGTCTCGAAAACTTTATCACCAAAATGCCGGATCACCTCCTGAACCACCTGTTGAGAGAGATTCGTCCGGCCATCATACATGGTCATGACAATTCCCTCCAGGGTCAGGCCGGGATTCACGCCGTTATCACTCAACTGTTGAATGAGTCGCGTCATCACGCTCAACCCTTCCAATGCGTAATATTCCGCCTGGAGCGGAATGATCACCGAGTGGGCCGCCGCCAGGACATTCATGGTCAGCACCCCCAGCGAGGGAGAGCAATCGAGGATGATGAACGGGAAGCGGCCGGAGGCGACAACCGGGGCGAGCACCTCGCGAAGGCGGTGCAGGTAATGGTCACCGCGGGCAATTTCGACCTCCGCCCCGGCCAGATCAAGTTCGGAAGGAATGATGCTCAAGTGCTTGACGGGCGTTGGTTTGATCAGATCCTCCGCCCGGGCCGCTCCGAAAAAAGCCGCATAAAGACTGGCGCCGGGTTCCTTGGGAAGTCCCAATCCGCTCGTGGCGTTGGCCTGCGGATCCAGATCCACAAGCAGAATCTCCTTGCGCTTTTCGGCAAGGCAGGCCGCCAGATTGATGGCCGTGGTGGTTTTGCCCACGCCCCCCTTCTGGTTGGCTATGGCTATGACAGTCGTCTGCATGTGTGTTCTTCTACCAGTTCGGTTGCTCGGGAAGCGCCGCATCAAAGTCCCGGAAGAGGGCCGCTTCGTATGCCCCCTTGAATGTGCCCGCCAGAAACCGGTTCAGGGCCTCGTCATGAAACCGCTTCCAGGAATCGGCCTCCTTCCCCGGCACAATCGGAAAGAAAGACACCTTGTTGTCGCGCGCCGCCTGGAAATCTCCCTGCGCGTCGCCAATCATAAGAATTCGATCCGCCTCATACTTCCCGCGGGTCGCCAGGGCGAGATGCTCGGTTTTCGTGCCATGTTCCTGGCCGGCGATCAGCCGCACATAACGGATCAAGTCATGCTCCACCCACTCGCGCCGGAGCGCCTCAAGCGGAGTCTGGGAGACCACCAGGATGTCGGCTTTCAGGACGGCCCTTTCAAGCGATTCGCGCACCCCGGGAAAAGGCGACACCCCTTTCACGACGGCCTCAATGGAGGCGTCCACCGCGTCAGCCCAGGCTAGCACCGTCCTCAATTCCTCATCGCCGGTTCGCTCAACGAGCGAGCGCAGGGCGCTTTTGCTCAACGTGGACTCCTCCTGAATCCACTGCCGCAAACGTCTGAGTTCAGGTACCCTGACCCCGGATGCCACAACTTCCGGGCGTTGCGCCAGCAGGTTCAACACCATCAGAATGGCGGGGTATCGGTTCATCCCCCGGAATTTCGAGTACAGGTTCACAAAGGCCGTGGCATCCCGGACGTATCCGGCCACGGGTTCCAGCCTGAATTGTTTGATCGTGTTCGGGCAGAAACATCTCATCTGCTTGACGGTCATGGTGTCAAAGACGCATCCATCGGAATCCACACCGATAAAGAAACCGTGCCGGGGCTCCAAACCGGTAAGTTTGTTCACACACTCCGTCATAGTGAACCCCGTTTACGACCGTCGATCAGCGTTTGACGCGTGCGTTACCCTGCCAGATGCTCCAGACTTGTTCCTCGTCGGCGGGCTGGCCGTAGTCCGTAAGCAAGGTGGTCGCCAGCGCTCCGCTGGCCCACCCGAACTGGATCCACTTCTGCGGTTCCCATCCCTTGAGGATGGCATAGAGCAGGCCGCCGACAAAACCGTCTCCGCCGCCGATGCGGTCGAGGACGCCGATTTCCCGCGGTTCCACCACATACCACTCGTCGCCTGCGGCCATCACGGCGCCCCACAGATGCTGCTGGGAACTGACCACCTCACGCAGGGTCGTGGCAAAAACCGAGGCGTTAGGATACGCCTTCCTGACGCGTTCGATCATTCCTTTGAACCCGTCAATTTTGGCGGCCAGTCCCTTCCCGCCTGCTTCCGGCCCTTCGATTCCCAGGCACAGTTGGAAGTCCTCCTCATTTCCGACCAGGATATCGGAAACACTGGCAATTTCATTGAAGATCGCACGCAGTTCCTTCTCGCGATTCTTCCAGAATGTGGCACGGTAGTTCAAATCGAACGAGATGCGGGTGCCATTTTTTTTCGCCGCGCGGGCCAGCGCCAGACAGAAAGCGCCCGTCTCCGGGGACAGGGCGCCGACCAGACCCGACAAATGCACAATCTGCACGCCTTCCCGGGCAAAGATCCGATCCAGGTCGAAATCCTTCACATTCAGAGTGCGACCGATCTCGCCGGCGCGGTCATTATAGACGCGCGGCCCGCGGGAGCCGCAACCACTGTCGGCAATGTTGATCTGATGCCGGTAACCCCAGGGGCCACCCTGCTCGACTTCCTTGCCCTCGACCTGCATGTGCCGACTCGCCAGATTGTCCTTGATGATCTGCGCAATCG
>Ga0194063_10000766_pt1 | contig 22487 bp, 24 predicted proteins | sample SepL3720m_MetaG_FD_155459 | JGI IMG/M metagenome (GOLD analysis project Ga0194063, IMG submission 155459) | Anoxic zone freshwater microbial communities from boreal shield lake in IISD Experimental Lakes Area, Ontario, Canada - Sep2016-L373-20m | ecosystem: Environmental > Aquatic > Freshwater...
GACCCAATATTTTTTAATTCTATTGCTCTCAGTGCATTTACGCCTTCCTTGTCACCAACCACCTTAGAATAAAGTTCCACAAAAGCTGCATAATCTTTAATAAAACAATGTCCGCCAGCTCCACGGCCAGATGTATGAATTGGCTCCATGTGACTTTTGCCAATTCGCTCGTCCATTGACATCCCATCGCGAATTGTATCCCAATTACAATCAAGGTTTTTACTTAAATCATAGAGCATATTCATAAAAATAACTTTGGTTGCAAGGAAGCAATTTCCTGCATATTTAAGAACCTCTGCCTCCCTTGCGCTACAGATTAGTTCGTACTTAGCTTTCGGCAGTATACCCATTATAGTATTCGCACGCTCACGATAATCACTATTATCAATTGGCATCCCAATAATATTTCTCTCTGGATTAGCGGCATCAAAGGCAGCACTAGTTTCTCTGAGAAATTCAGGAGAGTGGAAAACATAAATATCAGAATATTCTCTTTGTAGTTCTTCAGTAATACCAGGAAGTATAGTTGATTTGATTACGACAGTTTTGTCCTTACCGATATACTTTAATACATTTCTAACAATACTTGAATCAAAACCGTTAAGAGTTGTCGGAGTAGGAACGGCGACAAAAACAACGAAAATTCCTTTTTGAAGTGCAACTTTTCTAGGTTAGAATGGAGCCTATGAAAAACAATTACAAACATCTTGATCAACATGAAAGAGATCGGATTGAAGCCTTGTTAAGCAGTGGCCACAAGTCGATAGAGATTGCTAAGATACTAGGCCGAGACAAAGGTACAATCAGTAGAGAAATTAACAACAATCGCAAAAAGATCAGACAGAGAGGCGGAACCATTGATGGTCCGTATCAGGCCACCGTTGCTCATCACAAGGCATATGTCCGGCGATGGCAATCCAAATACTCCGGCAAGAAAATCAATGCAAACCCAGACATTGAAAAGTACATCATTGAAGGATTAAAGAATCATTGGAGTCCAGACGAAATATCAGGCAGAATGAGACATGAGAACAAACCATTTTATGCCAGCAAGAACCTAATTTACGATTGGCTCTACAGTGCCTACGGACAACGATACTGCCCTTTGCTCTGTACTAAGAGATACGACAAAAAGAAGTACAACAAAAAGACCACTAAGGTCATGATCTCCGATCGAATTGGTATCGAAATGAGACCAGTTGAGGTAAGCGATAGATCAACCTTCGGCCATCTTGAAGCAGATACGATAGTCTCTGGCAAAAGGCACAAAACAACAACTTCTCTGGCAGTCATGCAAGAGCGCAAATCCAGACATCTGAGTGCCAGAAAGATTAAGAATCTAAGCCCTAAAACATTTACTAAATCAATCAAAAGCATGAGCAAAAAACTAATCAAAAAAGAAACAATCACCCTTGACAATGGAATTGAGAACAGAGACCATAAGAACCTACCTATGACAGCCTTCTTCTGTGATCCATACTCATCCTGGCAGAAAGGTGGTGTCGAAAATGGCAACAAAATGATCAGGCGATTTATCCCAAAGGGCTGTAATATTGATAACTATTCAGATCAATATATTTCGCACATTATTGGCATATTAAACAAAAAGCCAAGGAAATCCTTGGGCTACAAAACACCAATTGAGGTGCTAGAAGAGAACAATTTATTAGTTAAAAACAGATCAAGAAAAGTTGCACTTCGGGGGTGAATCTAGGTCTCCCCTCCTATCATTTCTATAACATAATTTACACATTAATGCAATGAAAAAGTAGGATTGCTTGCAGTTAAGCTGCCTCACACGCGATGCGTTTAAAATTTTCCCGAAGAAGCTAACTAATCAAAGAATATCAACAATAATCCCCAATTAGATACCTATTTGCTTTACTTCAAGTATAATCTTGAATAAATTGCAACAAGTATCCCGACATTTTGTCGGGATACTTGTTGCTTTTGTCGGGATACTTGCTATAATAATATTATGAATATTACAAGCAGGCAGCAGCAAATAATAATTGCATTCATAACTGGCACTAATTCTTTGTCAAGTCTTCTTGTGTTGCCTGCTTTTGCCGATGCCAACGAAAGAACCTTGCAGCGTGATATTAGTGAGTTAGTTGATAAACATCTAGTTAAAAGGCATGGCGAAGCAAGAGCCATTACTTACACCGTGGGAAGCGAAGCAAGGTTTAATCTATCTTTGCCCAAGGAAGGATTGGAAGTATATTTCGCTGACGAAAATAGAGCTAATGTTAACTATGATTTTAATCGTCTCGATGCTCTAGAATCTACTTCACTCTTTTCGGATTTAGAGCAAAAAGAACTAGCGTCATACAATAAGACTTTCTACGAAAAACTAAAAACTGCACCCAGAGACATTATAAGACGTGAACGCGAACGGATAACCATAGAATTATCATGGAAATCATCACAGATAGAAGGCAACACCTACACACTCCTTGAAACTGAATCACTGATCAAGGACGGTATTCCAGCCGCCGGAAAATCAAAGGATGAAACACTCATGGTATTAAATCACAAGAAGGCACTAGATTTCTCTGAGGAGAACCGAGAATTGTTTAGCAGCGAACTGACGATACAAACAGTGATCGATCTTCACAAAATTCTAGCCGACGGGATTATCGACTTTGGACTAAGAGAGAGATCGGTTGGCATCACCGGCAGCACCTATCGTCCGCTTGATAATAAGTTCCAGGTAGAAGAAGAACTAAAGAAACTCTGCAATGTAATCAATAGCAAGCAAGATGTTTTCTCAAAAGCCCTTTTAGCTTTTACATACCTCTGCTATATCCAACCGTTTAATGATGGCAACAAACGAACTGCAAGAATTCTTGCAAATGCGATACTATATGCAAATGATTCTTTCCCGCTTTCACTGAGAGCCGTTGATGTTAACACCTACAAGTTGGCAATCCTTGCTTTCTACGAGCTAGGTACACTCGGCAACGCAAAAAAAGTATTTATAGACCAAGCTAAATTTGCCGCAGAGAACTACGCTATTTAAGCAACATGGCAAGTCACCGCAAATGCAAACATAATATAGCTTTATAAAGTTCGTCAATATTTTCAACTTTTATAAAGTTTGTCTAGGTTATAAATTACAAAAAATTACTGAGAAATAGAACATGGCCTAAAGTCGGGACTAAGCCATCAAAAAACCGCTATTTCTAGCGGTTTTTTGATAGAGCAATACCGAGCTACTTTTTAATCACCTTTTTAACTTCTTCGAAGTTTTTGCCCAACTTGTCCTTGAGATCCTTGGCATCTTTTGCGGTGATCTTTTTCTCCAGTTCATACACTTTGACGATTTTCTCAACTACATCGCTATAAACTTCTTTTGTAACCTCGCCAACCTTGGCTAGTTCTGCAGCGATCTTGTTCTTCATCTCAGTGACATATTCACTGATATCAGCCCGAGTTTCCTCACCTGATTTTGGCGCTAACAATATCCCAGCAATCGCCCCAGCGAGTATACCGACTGTTGCTCCGATCATGACACCTTTACTTTGCTTGTCCATCTTTTTTTCCTTTCGAATTATTACTGATAAGTCCTATTACTTGATTCACTATCTTGCTGACAAAACCGAGTGTAAACACACTCTGCCTGAAGTCATCTAGCGATTGGATAATGCGCTCAACGAACTGTTTGATTTCGCCGGTGGTCGATCTGGCTGTTTCACTAATCTCTTCGAGTTTATCGATCAATTTATTCAATTTACTCCGAAGCATCACTATCCAGATAAATGTCATGATCATGAAAACCGTTGCCACTATACAAAAAACACTGACTGATACCTGAAAAAAATCATTTAATGTCATTCTGTCTCCTTTTGTTTGGCTATATTCTCTCTATCCACTCTAGTATCATTATACTCTTTCGATGCAAGTACTTTTCGGAAAAAATATAGTACCAGCCAAATAAACTAGCTCAGCTCTTAATATATTTCAAATTGTATTAAAAAATAATTAAATCTCCAGAGTCGCCAAATCACGATTCTCAGTGACACACGAAATTACACCATAGCAAATATTTTCAACAAAACATTGCATTCTGATGTATTGGGGGTCGCGCCAAAATCTCCGCTGCTTGCAAAATCAAACACCTCACATATGTGAGGTGTTTTGAATAGCCCCAAGGAGTTGCCTAACTTGAGAACAGTAACAATTCACCCCGAAGCCCCCGGGGAGCATCGACTTTTTTACCATTCTCTCTTCGCACCTTTGTACCAGAAACACCCAGAATCGATATCAGAATTAACCAAATCATAGATCTCTCGTGCGGGTTCCACAGGGTCCCTATCTGGTTTTGAATCTTCGGTCGCACCAGCAAAACCCATATCGGTTTTGACCCAACCTGGATCTATCGACGAAACTGTTATTTTTTTATCTTGCAATCGAAAAGCGAGAAATCGCGTATACATATTTAACGAGGCCTTGGCCATCCGATAGCCAATAGAAGTATCATCATCGATCGGCATAGAAAATGAACCGTATCGAGAATCGAGATTGACGATATGGCCGCCAGAGTTTATCACTGGCAGCATTTTTTCAGTGAAGTCGATCAATCCAAAGAGACTCACTTCAAATGTCTTGCGAACTTTTTCCATATTGACGCCTTCGTCCCAAGAATCAAGGGCAACCCCGGCATTATTCACTAGCACATCGATATTCCCGATGGCTGAAAGAATTTTGTCTGCAGTAATCTCAATACTTGCACTATCAGAGAGATCAAGCTGAAAGTTTTTCAGATGCTCGTGCTCGAGATCCATCCTACCTGAGGTGGAGGTTCCGACAACCTGCCAACCTTCAGATAAAAATTTCTTGGCCGTCGCCAAGCCAATTCCCCTACTCGCACCAGTGATCACTACTGTTTTCATAATTTTGTGTCTATTTAATTATCTTCAACTCAATATAATTGTACATCATCAACCCAAATTGTACACAAAGAGAATGATGGCAAAAAAAATTAATTGTTTACTTTCAAGATATCGGCACAGGATACTCGACACATACACAAAATAATATCTGAGCGTTTACATAGTATTGAAACACTACAAAACATTACCACAAAAGCTTGCATAATATATTCATATGTGTTATAGTCCGAACATCTTTTGGTCCCTGTGGGGATATGGAAAGGGGTTAATTATGCTAGAGTGGGTTAAGAAACTGTTCTTTCACCCGACCGATTTCACAGATGAATCAGGGTATCCGGCAAAACGGATTGCTTCGGTCATCAGCGACCTCACAGAGGCGTGCCCGAGAGGTCGACGATTGGCTGCAGAGAACCTGGGAGAAAAAGGAATCACCCAGGCAATACCTGCACTTACCAGTCGGCTTTTCGCCGAGAGAGACGATGTTGTTTGTCTCGCTATCCTTGAGGCGTTACATCTTTTCGAGGACGAAAGAGTTCGTCAGGTGATTGAAAAATGTGCCAAAAAGCACCGCGACGAGTACATTCGCAGTGTTGCGAAAGAATATCTCACGACCCAGCCGTCGTGAAGTCAGTAAATGGATTTCCGGCCCCAAGAATATTCTTGGGGCAAAGACCAGAGCAATTAAATATTGATTTCTCTGGTTTTTTTGTTGGCACGATAATTAGCTTCGGGATAGTTTCTGATTTGGTATTACATCAATCCAGTTTGACTAGTTCTAGATATTCCGAGAAAAACACAAAATTCAATTACTAATATTTTTTGTGATAGAATAGGGCTAGAATCACAATGAAGGGAGAACGGCCATGAGTGGAGTGATCGATGTCCTTCGAATAATTTGGCGGATGACCGCCTATTGTGTCTGGGGGCACACTCAAATGCGTAGCTGCAATTATCGCACTTACGCATCAGGGTCATATGGACCCTACGAATTCCAAAAGGACTATCGTCGGCTGGAAATTTTCAGTCGAAAAGTCCAATTCCAGGTTCGCGAATGGTCCTTTCTAAACTTCACCCTGCGCGGGAGAAGGATCAAGAAGCACCTTCGCTGACCGTGCACCTGCCTATACTGATGACCGAGTCATCCGTATAGGCAAAAACAGAGTATTCAAGATATTGAATGCTCTGTTTTTTATTTATCAAGAGATTCCTCTCCGCACAAAAAAAGATAACCACAGAGAAATGATTTGTTACCACAAGCCTTGTAATCTTGGTCATTTTCGTGTACTTATTTAGATAGAACATTTTCATTTGACGGAAAAGGAGGTAAATGAAATGTCAGAATCCTACATGTGCGGTCAGAAGTACACTCCAGTGATTGTACTCGAGCGAGTACTTCTACGCTTTGCCGTTAATCGTGAAACAGCAGAAGTGATAGATCAGACATCAACATGTATTGTCTGCAGCCAACCAATTCAAAGCGGTTATGCTGTCTCTATCGACAATGGCTATCGCGACCGACAAGAAGTTGGAATGTGTTGCAATTTGTGTCACACGAAGACAGAAGTTATAAAGGCTGCAATCGAAGCTGGAATAAATACTGTTTCTGTGAGGCTAAACGCCCTGCTCCACATTCAGACAGAATCTCTGACTGTTAAAAAGATTTAGCAGCAATGAACAACCGCTCCCGGGGTCATGGATTGACTTCTGGAGTTTCGTTTTAATCGAGATTTATGGTTTCCAATATTTTCGATCTTTTAGATTTTCGGGCAAGAGAGACTCGTCGTCATACATCTTGTAATCCTTGCCGAAGCCAAAATCTTTCATCAGTTTCGTTGGTGCATTCCTAATTTTCAATGGGATTGGCTCGATCCGACCGTTCACCACATCATCCTTAGCTGCGGCATAAGCTTCATCGACGGCACGCGACTTGGGCGCGAGCGCTAGGTAGATGACCAGCTCAGCGATAATGACATTTGATTCTGGCATACCGACAAAATGAACTGCTTGTTGAGTCGAGACTGCGAGGACCAATGCTTGGGGATCAGCCAAGCCAATATCCTCTGAGGCAAATCGCACCAGCCTGCGAACGATATACAGTGGATCTTCGCCAGCTTCAAGCATCCTCGCCAGGTAATGAAGTGCGGCGTCTGGCTGTGAGGCACGCATCGTTTTGTGGAGGGCAGAAATCGCATCGAAATGACCATCAGCACCCTTGTCGTAACGAATGAATTTTTGCTGTATCGCCTCCTCGGCCTCTGTTTTACCAATTGAGATATTTGCCAAGTCGATGCTGTTGGCGATGATAGCAAGCTCTAGAGAATTATAGGCGTCACGGGCATCGCCTTCGCATAGTTTAGCGATCGCACCATAAGCTTCCTTATTCAATCTTATTTTAATTTTGTCGTCTCTTTTGAAAATATTGGGGAAATATTTGACTGGCTCAGCATTGATCTTTTTGACCGCAGTTTTCAACATCTCTATGATCTCCGCTTCCGACAACTCTCGAAAATGAAAAACCTTTGCCCGAGAAAGTAATGGCGCATTGACCTGAAAGGAAGGATTTTCGGTGGTCGCCCCGATCAGGACGACAGTGCCATTCTCGACATAAGGCAAGAAGAGATCTTGCTGGGATTTGTTGAAGCGATGTATCTCATCGACAAAGAGAATCGTCCTTTTTTGAAACAATTGTTGGTCTTGTTTGGCTTGCTCGATAATTTTTCGAGCATCAGCAACACCACCCACCACAGCGGAGAAAAAGACAAAATTTGAAGCGGTTTTATCGGCAATAATTTTTGCCAGCGTTGTCTTACCACAACCCGGTGGACCCCAAAAGATCATCGGTATGATCCGATCGGCATCGACGATCCGCCGCAAGATCTTGTCCTTGCCGAGAATATGCTCCTGACCCACAAAATCATCGAAATTCGTCGGTCGCAATTTCTCAGCTAGGGGCTGATTATTTTTATTGTCAAAAAGGTTTTGCATTTTGAAATTTTACTAAAAAATCTATTTGTAATATTACTAACGCGACGATCTATTTGCAAATTTATGCAGGATAACTATCCCACTACTTTGTCATTCCCGCGCAGGCGGGAATCCACAAAAGACTATCGGTAGATTGCCGCCGGAGTTTATCTCGGCTAGATTCCTGCCTTCGCAGGAATGACAGAAGAGGCGGGAATGACAGAGGTGGCGGGGGCAGCAACGATAAAAAAACTACTAAAACTATTGCTTATTGTGAAGATTTGTGGCATTATTTCAGCGAAGGGGGGACAAGATTATGACTATTGCCGTAAAAAAGCAGATTTTCTGCTTTGAAGTCCATGTCAGGGGAGAGGCACGGAAATACCATATCCGTATTGGCACGGACAAATGCTCTGCTGACGGAGAAATCAACTGGATGCATGTAAGAGAAGTGGCATATAAAATGCTACTACGATGCACAGGCATTCGGCACGATCAGTCCGTTATTGAGATCTGTCAAGTGGACGACAGATCGCCCCAAAAAAGACAAGAAAGAGGCTCGTGGCAGGATCGCTACGGCTAAACCTTACCCCTATCGGCATAATGCTGGTGGGGGTAAAACTTTCTAGACTTGAATAACCAATAAACGAATTATTTTACAAATTTTTCGACTTTGGCCACCACATCCGATGGCAGGGATTCGGCTTTGCAAATAAAATCATTTGCGCCCAGATCCATCGCCATTTTGCGCTTGACATCGTCATTTAGTGCGGTCAAGACGATGATCGGGGTTTGGGCTGTGTCAGAATTGCCACGAATCTCCTTCAGCACATCGAAACCGTTGACCTTCGGCATCATCACATCAAGTAGGACACAGACTGGATGATTTTCCTTGATCTGAGTGATGGCATCCTCACCGTTGACTGCCTTGATCACGATCGCACCGGAAGCTTTGAAACGCTCAACATACATCTCCAAAAGTGTTGGATCGTCATCCACAACCAAGATCACTTTGTCGTTTAACATCGAACTCCTTTGTTATTTGAATTTATTGTACCACTACTGTAATAATTATCAATTTTATGGTATTATTTTTGCTTATGACCAGCCATATTCCTGTTCTCCTAAACGAAATACTAGATGAATTCTCCTCTCTCGACGACGGAGCAATTTTTATTGATGGCACTCTTGGGGCGGGTGGGCATAGCCTGGCGATAGCAGAAAAAAATAATTCGAACAAAAAGAAAATACAAATACTCGGCATCGACAAAGATGAAAGTGCCCTGAAGATTGCTCAAAAAAGATTTGAAGCAGGCGGGATAGCTGAACAGCTCATCGCCGTAAACGACGACTACAAAAATATTGCCACTATCCTTTCAGGAAAAGATATTGAACAAGTCGATGGGGTGCTGATCGATATGGGCGTATCATCAATGCAATTGGATGATAAATCCCGAGGTTTTTCTTTTGCTGATCCTGCTGCACCGATCGATATGCGCATGAATCAAGATCAAAAATTTTGCGCCGCCGATGTCGTCAACCACTACGGCGAAGCTCGACTAGCCGATCTGATATTTCACTATGGCGACGAGAGATTTAGCCGTCAGATTGCTCGAAATATTGTCAAAAATCGCCCGATCAAGAATATGGGGGAACTGATCGAAGCTATCAAAGTCGCTATGCCAGCCAAAGCACGCTTTGCCGGAACAAAACATTTTGCCACTCGGACACTTCAAGCCCTTCGAATCGAGGTTAACAACGAACTTATCGGGGTTGAAAGAGTAATCGACGATGTGATCGAAATACTTAAATCCGGTGCGAAACTGGCAATTATTACTTTCCACTCTCTCGAAGACAAGATTGTCAAAGACAAATTTAGAGAACTAGCGAAAGACTGTATCTGTCCCCCTCGTGCGCCAATCTGCATCTGTAAACACCAAGCTGCGATAAAAATGATTACAAAGAAACCCATAGTTCCTTCTGAACAGGAGATTCTTGCAAATCCCCGATCCCGTAGCGCTAAACTCAGAATCATCGAAAAGATCTAATGAAAAAGCTAATTCTGCATTCTTGCTGCGCACCATGCCTAGCTGGAGCCATCGAATATAGTATGACGAAGTATGAGGCAATCATATTTTGGTATAACCCAAATATCTACCCGCAAACAGAACACGACAAGAGGCTTTCAGAGCTGAAAAGACTCTGCAATATCTACAAAATATATTACATCATCGATAATTCTGATTACGAGACTGAACATCAAAAATGGCAAGAATATACTGCTGGAAATGAAGATGAACCAGAGGGTGGTGATCGCTGCCGCAAGTGCATCGAATTTCGACTCAAAAAAGCTCAGGAAACTTTTTTTGACCCGATTGCCACTACACTTACGGTTTCCAGATACAAAAATAGTGAGATGATACGCAAAATCGAGGAGTTGCTCGGAGCCAACAATTTTATTTTTATCGACTTCAAAGATTTTGATCCCGAAACTCACTCCAGAGATATTACAAAGAGGTACGAGGTCTATCGTCAAAAATACTGTGGTTGTGAGTACAGCATGGAGAAGAAGTAGATTATTTAATAATCAACCTCATCTGGCCCATTCGACAGGCTCAAGGTAGGACTTTCTCCTTAAAAAGAAGAAGGCAGCTAGAAATTGGCGATTTTACCAGCCCTTCCCGCTTCCCTATCCAAATCTCGCTTTTTGATCACTTCCCTCTTGTCGTAAAGTTTTTTGCCTTTGCCAACGCCGATCAAGAGCTTGGCGCGCCCTTTTTTCAAATATAGTTTTTGCGGGATGATCGAAAGGCCATTTTCCTTTGATTTACCGATCAAACGGTCAAGTTCTTCACGATGCAACAGCAATTTTTTGGTACGCTGCTTGTCGCCATCTAGATTGAACTCACCTCCGAGCCAGAAAGCTTCACCGTTTAGTATCCGTATGTGACTACCTGTGATATTAGCTCGACCGATTCGAATTGCCTTGATCTCAACACCCGTCAAGACTATACCAGCCTCGAGACTATCACTGATCTCATAATCAAAACCAGCTTTTTTGTTTAAAAATTCCTTTTTACTCATTTGGTTTTGCTTTGGTGTTTATCCATTCCTTGTACAAGATCGAACCTGCTGCAGTCGCTGGGATAGCAAACAACGCTCCAGTGATACCAAATAAGCGAGCGGCAATGATGATAGCGATAATGATTATAACCGGAGGCAATCCGACGGCCTTTTGCATTATTTTTGGCACAATCACGACATTCTCCAGCTGTTGCAAGACAACATAGAAAATCACCGTGACCAGAGCAATCAACGGAGAGACGGACAGAGCAACAACAGAAGCAATTATACCCGAAAAGATGGGACCGAGGGTCGGAATAACTTCTAGCAGCCCGCTGATAACCGCTATTGGCAAAGCATAGGGAACGTTCATGATACGCAAGAAGATATAGACTGAAACGCCGATGATGACCATAAGCAAGAACTCGCCTCTGAGCCAAGCACCTATTTTTTCAGTAATTTTATTAACAAGATCAGAAACCTGATCCTTTTTTCCGCGAGGTGCGAAATTTTCCACCATATGAACGACAATCTTTTCTTCGAGCAGGAAGTAAACCACCAATACCAATGACATCAGGAGAGCAAAGATACCGCTGACCAGACTAATAGCAACAGTTACTACTTGGCTAGTAGCTACACCAAGATTTTGCGTCAATTGGGAAATGCCTGAATCGAGATAAGGGATTTTGGTCAACAGATAAGCATATTTGTCGATCAAAAATGGAATAGCATTGACGAACTGAATCGTCTCCTGAATAAGTGGCGGAAAGAGCAGATAGCCAGCGGTAAATATGACTGCGGCAAAGATTGCGACGACAGCAAAAACAGCCGATTTTCGACCAATTACCTTGGCCCAGCTATTTACTGTTGGTCTCAGAGCAGCCGCCACGATTAGAATAGCCAAGAGATAAACCAAAATGTCTTTCAACAAGAAAATAGCCCAACAGATACCGATCGCCAAAACAATCTTGACGATAGCCCAGACCGAAATGTCAATTTTCATTTTCTGTTCCATAGCTCTCCTATCTCTAAATATTGTTTCATCACGCAATGTTCTGGTAACAAACCGCAACCAGCGCTACGAAAATCATACACCAAAAGAGAGTATATATCCATATTTCATGGCCTTGCTGGCTTTTTGAAGAAAATTTTTAACCGTAACTATTTAGTTGCCAATTTTAAATATGCAGCAACCTCTGAGACCATCTTACTGACAGGCTGATTCTTTAGCACAAGCAGCTTCGTATTTTCTGTTTTGCAGATAATTTTTAATTCTCTGAGAATTTTTCTCCTGTTGCAGGTCAAAAGATATTTCAAAAATTCCCAACTAAGGCTACTGGGAATAGCTCCCTCGGGGATAGTCTTGAGATCCTGTCCGCTCATCACTGTCCGCAAAAGTACCCTTGGTACTGTTACGACTCTACTTGTATCCAAAAATATGACGAGATCTGCTTCCTTGATCCGCTCAGGAAACTCGGGGTTTCGGTAATTACCGTCAATTATCCAAGATTTTTTCTTGATCTGTGCTCGGTGCCTTGCTATCCTCTCTTCTTCGGCCAATGGCTCGAAATTTCCAACCAAGAATTCTCGATCCAAATGAAAAATCGGCAAATCAAATTTCTCTGACAATGCCTTCGCCAGAGTTGTCTTACCGCTGCCCGGATTTCCCAAAATACAGATTCGATATTCCATACCCAAAGAGTACTAATTTCTAACCGTCATTTATTAAAATTAATTATTTCCAATATGGCTATAGCCATGAGCGTAATGGAGTGAAACGAAATGAAGTCGAATGGTGCCCCAGACAGGAATCGGACCTGTGACCTAGACGTTAGGAGTGTCTCGCTCTATCCACTGAGCTACTGGGGCCGATCAAGTCAATAGATCTGACTGTGAAATTATTCTAGCATATTTCGGCGGATATGACACCTAGGGACAGTAAAAAAGCTAGTAAGCTGGTAAGTGTTTAAGCTAATAAGACCAGATTGTCATTTCGACCTTGTGGAGAAATCCTCTTGTACTCAAAAGATCTCTCCGCCCCCTGCGGGGAGTCGAGATGACAAAAGTGCAGGAATGACAGAAATAGAGACTAAGCGCCGGCAAATCAATATGTATTAAAAAAGCTATCTCACGAGATAGCTTTTTTAATTTTTGTTTTTGATTTTAAAATTATTTGATCTTGGTTCGGATATTCTTGCTTGGTTTGAACCTAGGCATCTTGGACGCTGGGATCTTGATTGGTTTGGCTGTGCGAGGGTTTACACCTGCTCTAGCTTTGCGTTTGCCGACATCAAATGTGCCGAAACCTGTCAGTGTTACTTTGCCGCCTTTAACCAATTCTTTGGCGATGAGATCAAGCATGGTTTGCACCCCTACTTCTGATTCACGACGGGATAGACCGGTTTTGCGAGCAATTTCGTTGATCAACTCGTTTTTATTCATCTCTATCACCCCCTTCCGAGGAAAATTAATTGGCTGCGTACTTTTGGGATATTCTGCGAATGGAGGTAGCTTTTTTCGACTCCCTGTCGATATTAATTTCGACAGCCGAAAAATTTACTTCTCCTGTTGCTACTTTATGCGATTGGTTCTCTCCTGTCAAGAACTGTTTGATAATAGTATCTTTTTCGACGCCCAAAACAGAGTTTGTCGGGCCACACATGCCCAGATCTGTGATATAAGCGGTCCCCTTTGGTGTGATTTCTTCGTCAGCGGTTTGGACATGAGTATGTGTGCCAACCAGAGCCGCAATACGACCATCGAGATAAAATTTCATGGCGATCTTCTCGCTGGTTGCTTCGGCGTGTAGGTCGATAACAATGATTTTGTCGCTATGGTGAGATACAATTTCGTTTACAACTGCGAAAGGATCACGAAGCTCATCCTTGATAAAGACTCTGCCGAGCAAATTGATCAATACGATCTTGCTGTCGCCGACGCTTATCTCTGCCATACCACGACCTGGTTTTGTCTCTGGATAATTTAGGGGTCGAAGAACATGAATATTTTCATCGTCCAGCGCTGGTTCAAAATCAGGTTTGTCCCAAATATGATTGCCAGAAGTAAAATAGTCGATGCCGGCTTCGGTCATCTCATCATACTTCGTCATAACCATACCATGACCGCTTGCTAGATTTTCTCCGTTCGCAAAAACTAGGTCATACTTTTTCTTATTTTCAGCCAAAAATAGCTTGGCAGCTCTCCGACCGGGCTTGCCAACTATGTCTCCGATAAATAGAATTTTTAATAATTTATCAATTTTCAATTTTCAGTTTCCAATTAATTTTTTAATTTTCAATTTCCAATATTAACAATTGGTTATTGATAATTAAATGGTCATTGATAATCTTATTTCGCGTATTCGACGGCCCTAACTTCACGAATAACCTGAATCTTGACCTGGCCTGGATACTGCACTTCTTCCTCAACCTTCTTGGCGATATCTTTGGCTAGTTTTGAGGCTGTAAGATCATCGATCTCCTCAGGCTTGACCAAGATACGAACTTCACGACCAGCTTGAATCGCGTATGATTTCTCAACCCCTGGGAAGGAGTTAGCCACACGCTCAAGCTCACCCAATCTTTTTAGGTGGAATTCAAGAGATTCACGACGAGCGCCTGGTCTCGCAGAGGAGATGGCATCGGCAATCTGAACGATGGCCGCCTCGACTGTTTCCATCTCGACATCTCCGTGATGTGCCTCTACAGCGTGGATCAGATCCTTTGGTAGCTTGAATTTACGCATAATATCCGCTGAAATGACTGCATGGGAGCCAGAAACTTCATGGTCGACTGCTTTACCTAAATCGTGCAATAAGCCCGCTTTTTTGACCATAGAGCTTTCTACGCCCATCTCATCGGCGATTAGGCCCGAAATTCTCGAGACTTCCACGGCGTGGTAAAGCTGATTTTGACCAAAAGAAGTTCGATATTTAAGCCGACCCAAGATCTTCACGATCTCTGGCGGCAAGCCTGGCACGCCTGCATCATAGGCAGCCTGTTCGCCAGATTTACGCACATCCTCAGCCACGATCTTTTTGGCTTTTTCGTGCATTTCCTCGACTCTGGTCGGATGGACTCGGCCGTCCGAGACCAATTGCTCAAGAGTGATCTTGGCGACCTGTCGGCGGATAGGATCAAAGGAGGAAATCACGACTGCGTCTGGGGTATCATCGATAATCAGATCAACGCCAGTGATACGCTCGAAGGACTGAATATTTCGTCCTTCACGGCCGATCAGACGCCCCTTCATCTCGTCATTTGGTATCTGAACAGTAGAGGTCGTATTTTCAGCTGCAGTCTCAGCGGAGATGCGCTGCATCGCCGTAACAATGATTTCTTTGGCCTTGTCTTCGGCACTTTCACGCACAAACTCATCTACTTCGCGAATCTTGCGAACCAGCTCTTCTTTGCTTTGTTTTTCGATCACATCGAGCAGAACCTTTTTGGCCTCATCTTTGGTCATTTTGGCGATACGCTCGAGACTGTCTTCCTGTTTTTTACGCAAATCGCGCAAGGTTTGTTTGATTTCTTCGATCTCAGCACCCTTTTTCTCGACATCTTTTCTCGACTGATCGAGCTGATCAAAACGAGAGTCAAGATTTTGTTCTCTCTTCCTCAAATCTGTCTCCACCTTTTCAACACTTTTGACCTTTTCCTGATACTCTTTCTTGGCACTTTCCTTTTCTTTGATCGCCTCGTCCTTGGCCTCCAGAATCAGTTCTTTGGCCTCAGATTCTGCATCTTTGATAATCTTCTCAGCCTTCGTGTGAGCATTTGAAGCCTTTTGACTAAGCATAAAACGGTTCACCGCGAAGCCACCAACAACCCCAACAACTGCTGCTGCAATTGCCGTCAAAATTGTTACTATCATGAAATCCTTTCAAACTCCAATACAAAAACTTTCTGCAAAAACCTAGAGATTAGTATCCTCAACTTTCATTTTTATATTGGAATATTTATTATATTTATTAACCTGAACTGATTTTAACTGATTCTCTGCCAAAAATCAACGACAAGAGCAATATTCCAGCTAAACTTTTCCGAGTTCGAGATAGTCATCAAAATTGATCTGGCTAACAAAATCAGGCATATGGCTGACCATAATCAGCGCACCTTCGTATCGGTCAATTGCCTCGGCGATGACAGGGAGATGGCGGAAATTGATATGATTGGTCGGCTCATCCAAAATCAGCAATCCTGGTTGCATCAGCACCAATCTAGCAAAAGATAATAGACCCTTCTGGCCTTCGGAAAGTTCGCTCACTTTGTGACTCATCAATTCTCCACCGATCAGGAAACCAGCAGCGATCGAGCGCATTGACTGAATATCCATCAACTCTGTCTTGGCTGACAAAAGCGAATCGAAGACTGTTTGAGAAAAATCAAGGTTGGAAAAATCTTGGCTATAGTAGCCAACAACAACACCATCCAAGATCTTCGCATTTTCATTTTCACCGGAAACCAATGAACGCAAAAATGTGCTTTTGCCGATACCGTTTGGGCCAGTGACCAATAAATGCATCTTCTTGCGAATAATCTTTTCCACGGCCTTGGTGACTGGTTTGTGGTCACGAAACGCCGTTATCCCTGTCAGTGTCACGATATCGCCGACTATGTCTTGTTTGGGTATGTCAAATTTGCGAATTGTTTTGTCTTCGTGTCTGACATCGACAATATTTTCCTCAAGCTCCTCGGTCTCGTCTTTCAGCTTTTTGGCCAAACGACGCATCTTGCCACCCTTGTTTGAGAAAAAGTTGACTTTTTCTTTACGATCGATGATCGATCGCTTTAACTGAGCGTTTTTGCGCTCCTCTCGCTCAACTCTCTTCGCGATCTCTTCTACAACTGAATAATAGTCGCCAACATACGATTCGATCTTGTGAGTGAAAACATTCAAATAAATAACCCCTTCGGTAAAACAGTTCAAGAAATCCGCATCGTGAGAGATCACAATAACGGTCTTGTCATACATGATCAAAAATTCAATCAGGTGATCAATCCCCGCCTGATCAAGATTGTTGGTCGGCTCGTCGAGCAAGAGAATGTCAGAATTTTGGATCAGAGCGAAAGCCAACAACAGGCGTGCCTGTTGACCGCCTGAGAGCGCACCGACTTTTCGGTCAGCTGGAACATCGAGATTTACCGCCGTCATCACTCTGAACATCATCGCTGCCAACTTTGGTTCTGGCGAGGAAAATGCCTTGGCAAAATATTCTGTCACGGTCAATTCCAAATCTTCTCGAGCGACGACCTGTCGAGCTGTGGCGATAGTAATATCTTTACCGATCGAAATCAAACCTGCTTTTGGCTTCAAATCGCCAACAATTAGTGAAAAAAGAGAGCTTTTGCCGGCACCATTTTGGCCCATCAAAGTGATCTTGGCATTGCGGCGAACGCTAAAACTAGCCTCGTCGAGCAATGGCTTGTCGTATTTGTATTCAAAGGTAACTTCGTCAAAACGTAAAATGACTTCTTCGTTCATAATATTGTGGAAATAAAAAAGGCGTTAAAGTTCGCCACTTCGATGAGTATAACACATTTATGACGAAATGAACATCATGGATTTGGCTAATCACCTATTGCTACTCTCCCTGTTATTGAGAGGAGTCTGCAACAAAGCGATCTATTATCTCAATTGTTCCCCACATGGCAGAACCATTACCATTTATTCTTCGAGCAAGTTTGACGAGTCGAGAAGTTTGAGGCCGTTCTCGACAACCTGCCTGCCGGTAGGCAGGGCTCGAACCATAAATAGCAACACTCTGCCACTTTGCTATTCTTCGAGTGAGTTCGACGAGTCGAGAAGTCACAACAAGCCGCTTCGTTTGTGGTTTACTAAAGCCACGAATTATGTTAGTATTATTTAGTATTTGCGCGGGTATCGTATAGTGGCTATTACCTGCCTACCCTCCATGGGCGGGTAAACCGACAGGCAGGTGCGACCCTTCTCCATCCTCCGTAGCAGTATTACGCTTTGCAGGTATCGTATAACGGCTATTATGCGACCCTTCCAAGGTTGAGACGCGGGTTCGACTCCCGCTACCTGCTCCAAAAATAGAGCTGAGAATTTAGATCTTAGAACTGGGTAATTTTCTAAGTTCTAAATACTAAGATCTCATAACTAATATTATGGCGGCCATAGTGAAGTGGTTATCACGGTAGTTTGTGGCACTGCAGTCACGGGTTCAATTCCCGTTGGCCGCCCCATTTGAATCTGTTTTGAGTCGTCTTTGAGCACTTGTAAATATGCGCCCTTAGCTCAGCTGGATAGAGCGACTGACTTCGGATCAGTAGGTCGGGGGTTCAAATCCCTCAGGGCGTACCAGATCGGCAGAGCCGACATTTAATAATTTAGTCATTTGTCCATTTTTTCATTTATTGAGCAATTGATTAATTGACTAAATGATTAATCGATTAAATTGTCTTTAGGCCCGCGTAGCTCAGTGGATAGAGCAGTTGCCTTCTAAGCAATTGGTCAAAGGTTCGATTCCTTTCGCGGGTACCAACCAAATTTGTTTGACCTGGATGAATTTTTTTGTTAATTTATGGATTGCTAGCTCAATGGTAGAGCAGTGCCCTCTTAAGGCATTGGTTCTGGGTTCGAGTCCCAGGCAGTCCACCAAGGAATGACAGGGACGAGAACGGGAAGGGGTCGGGAAACGGGAGTTTCCCGTCGCAGGAAGATACTAGAAACCGTCGGTTTCTAGAAGCGAGCCCGTCGAGCGCGTGAGATGTCCCAGGCAGTCCACCACGCTTAGCGTGGTGAAAGCGGCGCTCAGCGCCGCACCAAGAAAGTCAACCATTTTGTTAGGTAATTGATTATTGTCGCTCTGCGACTATGGCCTCATCGTCTATCGGTTAGGACACCAGATTTTCAATCTGGGAAGAGGAGTTCAACTCTCCTTGAGGCTACCAAAATAAAAATACACTGTTTTTGACAGTGTTTTTTTAGTTTATCGAGGCATTACATAACTAGAACGACTGAAACTCAATTTCTGATATATCAAAAAAACTCTGAGTAATTTCAAGCGCTTTGGCCTGATCAAAACTCTTGCAGGTATAAATAATAATTGAGACAAATTTTGGTTCTGACCAAATATAGAGAGAGATACCAGAATCAATTAACGGGATGAAAGCGTCATATCCCTGATTTGCTTCTTTGCCCTCTCCTCCGGGCGAGAAGATAATTGGTTTGCCATATGCTTTTAGCTCAAGACCCAGCAATATTTGTTTGAAAAAATGTTCTATTGCTTTTTGATCAACATCAATTGAAAAGAATCCTTCAATAAGGAGCCTTTGCCTTTTAATATTCGGTGCCAAGTCCTTCATAAACTCCCATCTGACTATAATTTTCCATTTATTATGGGTTTATTTTAACAATAAACAGTTACTTTTTACAGTGCGCTACAAGAAAACTCTTGATAGTTAATTTTTAATCTCTTCTTTGATATAATTAGCTTCTAGTAATTCATATATAAATCAAATTGGATAATCAAATAATATCAGCAATAATCCTCGGTCTGATCGGTGGATTGATTCCGGGTCCCGTATTGGCCGCAATCTTCACCGAGATTTTGCAATCTTCTTTTTCAAAAAGCTTCGGGATCATCTTTTGGGCAATGTTGACCGAAACAGTAATCGCACTGATCAGTCTGGTCGCCCTCTCGATATTTCACTTATCTACTTCCTTTTTCTATGGAATCTCGTTTGTTGGCGCGGCTGTCTTGACCAAGATCGCTTTTGATATCTGGAAAATCGATAAAATAGATACCGGAGAAAAAGTTCATTTCAAGCTTTCGACTATTTCAGCCATGATTTTGGCCAATGGCGTGCTGTGGATTTTTTGGATCACTGTCTGTGTACCAAAAGCGATACTTCTCGGTCAATTTATTTTTGCTGGACAGTATTTATTTCTTGGTCTAGTCGAGGCTGGCTGGTTAATATCAACCATTGGTGTTGCATTTGTATTTTCAAGATTTCGAACCATTCTTTCAAATCCCAAAACTATCTCCGTGATGTTTAAAATATTTTCGTTAGCATTTGCCTATTTCGCTCTGAATATACTTTACCAAAACATTAAATATTTTATTTCCCGATAATTATGAACACAAGGAATATCGAACAATCTGACTTGTCCTCAGTTCGGCAGTTACTCACAGACTGGATAAGTGACGACATTGAAATCGACGAAAGAGTGGACGAAATATCTCAGAAACCACAGAATTTTTTTGTTGCGATCGAAAACGAAAGTGTAGTTGGGATTATGGGATTCAAACCCTTGGACGAAAAAATTATACAATTCGCGAGCAATCCAAACGAATCAATTGAAATTGTCAGTGCGTTCGTGTCCAGAGCAGAAAAAAGAAAAGGAACAGGAAAGAGCCTCGTTGCAGCAATTGAATCAGAAGCTCGACGACTACACTTCAAGGAAATCTTGATCTGGAGCGGCCCTAGATACAGAGAGACTGGCTGGGCGTTTTACGATAACCTTTCTGGCTACGAGAGAGTCGGATTCGTCGACAACGAAGATTTTCCAGTTTGGAAGAAAGAATTGTAACAAGCAAGTGGTCTGTTCTCTTTTTTTGAATAAATTTTAAATGCTCGCTCCCATCCATAGGGGCGAGCATTATGTTGCGAGATCGAGATTAGTCAGATCTTGATCTCGATGACCGAACCACAGGGGTGGTCGGCGTTATTCCCTCCCAGTTCAGGCGATACTGCCGAGCAATACACCACGACCGCTTGACCACTGGATCGTAGCATCGGACCCGCACAACCAAGGTTTTGGCCTGATTTTTCGGTTCAGACTGCTCAATCCACATGTTGTCGTCCTGAGCGTGGATGACTATCAAGCCGTAATTCCTCCAGCACTGGCCAGCGGCTATGCGACGATTAAAGGCGAAGTACGCCCTTTGTCGTAAGCTGCCATCATTCACCCAGAGATTTCGCTGCCACACGCCATATCGATCGTATTCATCGACTGAAATGTCGGTGAGGCTAATCTCCGCCTGGGAATTGTTTATCAATTCCAAGTCGAAGACCCAGCCCCAATCATCCCCTTCCAGATCAGTATTGGAATAGCCGTCGAAGCCGGTCAATGTCACCTCCGGTGGCATCGTCGACCCCTCAACGAAATCGGTCACCCATTGTGCAGTCGACGAGTCGGATAGCAGAGAATTATGACCGCGGTTGGACTCGGCAGAAGTGAAGCTGCCGCCTGTCTTGGCCGTCATCTCTATCCCTGATCCAATGCCACTAGCATAACCGACAACCAGATCGGATCGGCTCCCGATCAATGAGTAGTTTATGCTGCCGCGTGGCTTCGTGGTGTCGACAGCGTTCAAGTTAGCGAGTAACGCTGACCCTGGCATCATCTCCTCGATGGAGGCGATACCCAAGGTTGCAAATGTCCCCTGCCGTCTTGCCGAGTCGGGCAAGTTCAAGAAGTCGTTTCGCAGCTCGTTGACCACGAGATCTGCTCTAGCAAGGTACGAACCGTTGTTTGGCCCACAAATGCCAATGAACTGATCGATACCAAAGGTTGCGTCACACTTCTCGAAGGCGTATCTCGACACGAGGACGCCCATGGAGTGGGCGAGGACATCGATCTTGACGCCCTGCCCAGACAATGTTGTCAGTCTATTGGCGAAATCAGCACCGGTGTCCTCGATCCGACGCCGCCAATCGTAGGAGTAAACATAGATCCGGCCATAGAGACTGGCTGAGATCAATTTATCAGCCAGCAAAGTCATAGCGCCGGCGTCAGAATTAAACCCGTGTACCAGCACGGCTACTCTTGGCAAGCTGTCGGGCTTGTCTGCCCCGTACTGCAAGAGTGCAGTATCAGGACTGACTGAGCCGGTGGCAATTCTGCCAACGACCCCTACAATTGTCTTCGCGAGACCAAAAGACTCACGATTGAGTCTGACGGTCCCTGGCAGATCAGTAACTCTGGACGGAAGTGATAAACACTTCCAGAGGCCGCCAACGAGACCAGCCACAATTGTCTCACCAACACCACGATTGGCCGCCAGAACGAGCACCATCTCACCCTGCGGCGTGGCTGTGGCCTGAATCGTGACCTGGGCCTTACCTTCGAGAGCAATGAATTCATCGACTGGAGGCAATTGCTTCGGATTTTCTACTCCCAAAGTCACCTTTGCACCTGACGGGAAGCATTCGCTCCCGACCTGAACTGTCAAACCATCCTTGGATACTGATCCAGTCCCTCCCGGACTGATAGTGGTCACGGCCGAGTTGACCGGTGGGGTCGGCGGGACGATGGGCGGATCTGTGGGATCTTGGCTCCCGCCTCCGCCACCGCCGCTACAACTGACGAGCAGCATAATTGCTGCAAAACCAAAGAAAGAGAACATTACTTTGCGCATTTTATCACCTCCTGCGCACGAAATTTGGAGATATTCTCCATAAATATTTTATCAAAAAACTCAGAAAAATTATATTTTAGATTTGACGATGATGCTAGTTTGTGATAGTATAATAGGGCAATTTCATCTTTTGGTCTCACTGGGGGATGACTTTATTATTCATCGGAGTTTTATAT
>Ga0194063_10000767_pt1 | contig 22466 bp, 14 predicted proteins | sample SepL3720m_MetaG_FD_155459 | JGI IMG/M metagenome (GOLD analysis project Ga0194063, IMG submission 155459) | Anoxic zone freshwater microbial communities from boreal shield lake in IISD Experimental Lakes Area, Ontario, Canada - Sep2016-L373-20m | ecosystem: Environmental > Aquatic > Freshwater...
GGCGGGTGACCAAGGAGCAACCTGAGCGGGGACAGGTGCTTAAGCGGGTGAGTCCCGCAGAGATCATAAAGGTCGTGGAGCGGATACGCGGTGAGCCCTGGGCGGAGTTTGCGGATCGCCATGGGGATAGTGGTCGTGATCTGACGTTGTACCTGGCGCGACGCCGCAGTGGATTGACGCTCGGGGAATTGGGGCGGGAATTCGGGATAACCGAATACAAAACGGTTGCTGCTGCCATCACGCGGTTTGAGGTGTCGCTGACGAAAGATTCCGCGAAACGAAAAATGGTGGAAAGGTGTATTCGTGAAATGCAGAAAGTGGAGACGTGACCCCGATCTCCCCCGATCTCCCCGTAGAATTGAGAATTACAGAAGAGTTGGAACCGTGCAAGAGAAAAATTGACGACAGAGAAAAATTGACGGGTGCCGTGGAGTTTTCAAAAGCGGAAAAATTGTAGCGAGCAAAAGCGGAAAGTATCGAACGTGTCCTGAGACACCTCCGATCTTGACCTTCTCGCCAGCTTTCCGCATGATCTCCACCATGTAAACGATGTCTCAGGTCGGCCTCAAAGAGCGTGTGCCCGTACCGCCAGAAAAGCGAAATTCGCCCCCAAGATTTATTTTCCAGGAGAGAACAATGTTGTCGCTTGATCCCGTTGCGCTTGCCGCCCGTCACCCGATTCTTCATCAGGGACCAGCAATCAATTTTTTCCAAGGTTCATTGCTTGGTAATGGTGGTATGGGGGTGGTTGTACGCAGTCGTCCCGATGGCTTGCTGTTGCACTTCGGCCACAATGCCGTCTGGGATGTCCGTCTTGATGAAAGGCACGCCAACAGTATTGGGACATTCGCTGAAGGCGTTGCTCATATCGATTCCATTGCCTCGGACACTCAATACCTGCAGCAAGATGCTTGGTATAAGCAGTACGTCCAAACTGTTGAGGCAAGTTATCAGAAGCCGTATCCACGCCCATTTCCCTGTGGTAGTGTTGTTCTTGGATGGGATGCGCGACGAGTCGAGGTCTTGGGCCATCATGTCGATATTTCGACTGGAATTCTGCGGGTGGAATTGGAAGTTGATCGCTGCCAACGATTGTTTCTTGCCTGTCTGGTTGAATGGGAATCTGATCGTCTGTGGATTGCGGCCCAAGATGTCTCTGGAAAACCCTGCGCAGCGCCGATTGATCGGATTCGCATGTTTGCCGATCCATCGACACCCAAGGAATTTCCTCCGCGAATTGAACATGGGGATCTGACCCAAGGACAAATGTTTTTTCATCAGACCTTGACAGGCACGGTGCCTGAATTGCCTGTCGATCCGGCCAAGGATCGTGCTTTTCGTCTCAGCCTTTGTACCCAACGCCGCATGCAGCGGACCTCGTTGATGGATTTTGATGGTCTGACCTGGGACAAAGGCCCACTCTGGGGTACTTGTGATCCGAAAAGCACAGAGGATTTTATCCTCCAGGTTCAACTCGACCATGGTTTGGCAACGGCAATAGAGAAAACTTCACCGGTCTTTTGTCCATGCACTGCTGAAAACTGGTTTTTGGCAGCGCAACGGACTTCAACCGCCTTGGCCGCCTGGTGGCAGGCCTCGGCGGTGCAATTGGACGACCCAGAGTTGGAAGCGCTGTGGTATCAACAACTGTATCTCAACCGCATCGCCTGCGCCCCTGGTACAACCGCGCCCGGTCTCTTTGCAAATTGGTCATATAACAACATCGGTACTGCCTGGCACGGTGATTATCACCTGAATTACAATACCCAGCAAGTGTTTTGGGCGGCATTTGCAAGTAATCATGTAGAACAACACCTACCGTATGTGGATTTGGTCGAACGGCTACGTCCGATTGCCAGGATCTGGGCCAAAGATTTCTTTCAACTCCCTGGTGAATGCCATCTGCATAGCGCCTACCCGGTGCCAATGACGGTGAACCCATATCCTTCTCCGGTTGTGGGGTGGGAGATCTGTGAAACTCCCTGGGTTGTTCAGAGTCTGTGGTGGCATTGGGAATACACTCGTGATCGAAATTTCCTCGCCACTCGCGCCTGGCCCGCATTGCGAGAAGCCGCCTGTTTTCTGATTGCATTCGTCAGGCGTCCTGATTCCTGCCAACGTTTTGCAGATAATCGCTATCATGTGTGGCCAACAGTGGCCCCAGAATTGTACCTCATGCGTCCGGGATGGAGACATAACAGTGATTGTCTGGTGACTTTGGTACTTGGACGGTATCTCCTGCGGGCGGTCATCAGTGCAATTTATGAATTAGGCCTAGTAAAAACGGAGACAGCCCTTCTGGCTGACTGTCAAGATGTCCTGGAAAAACTGGTTGATGATCCCAAGGCAAAGACTGCGGATGGTTTGGTGTACCTCCCCGAACCGGATTCGCACCCTGACGTTGTACAGAATCTTCCCGTCACCGGTTTTCCGGCCTTTCCTGGCGAAACCGTTGGACTAGGTAGTTCGGCCGAGGACTTGGAATTGATTCGACGAACTATTCGTACTGCGCGAAACGAAGGGGGAAACGATCTGGTCATTCGTCATGTTCAGGCCGCACGAGCAGGGACTCTGGATCTGGAACGATTCCTTCGCCAGGTTCGCTATTGCCGCTTACCCAATGGATCATGCTCCGATTTGGCACTCTCCACAGGTGGTCGATACGGCGATGGTACAGAGTTCGACTTCATGGCGGGAATGGGCATCTGGGTTGAAAACACATCGTTGCCCTTGGTGCTGGCTGAGGCCCTGATGCAAAGTTGGGATGGCACGATCCGTCTTTTCCCGGCCTGGCCGCATCATCGTGAGGCCACCTTTGAGAATTTGCGCGCCAAAGGTGCTTTCCTCGTAAGCGCCAAAATCTGCCAGGGATCTGTACAACACCTCACAATCACCAGTCTGGCAGGCGCCGCATTGCGTCTAGAACTTCCCTGGCCAAAGGGTGCCCTTGTGGAATGCGATGGCACAAGGACTCTTTGGTCAAAACCCGTGCTGGAATTACCGAGTACCAAGACAGGATCAGTCTTGCATCTACATCCGCCAATAATCGAGTAGAAGTAACAGTTTAGCCCCTAAGCAATTGAGCTGCTCACGAGCGGGGTCACGTCTCCATATTCTGCAAATGAAGTCTTACTCGTAACAGTTTAGCCCCAAGGGAATAAAGTCGTCAGGCCTTATATCCATGATACCGCCAGGAATCGCAGATGCGCCCGTATAGACTGCGGACAGAAAGCTTGCAGCGGCACAACTTTGTGGCCTATAGTTTCAAATCAAAACAGGGCTTCAGAGCAGTTCGAAACAGAGATTCACATGAAACTGTCGCGATTAGTATCTGTGGCATTGGCCTCGGTTGTGTTTCAGGGCGTCAGTCTGATAGCACTGGCCGAACCAGGCTTGCCAGCGTTTGCGGCCGATTCAACGGGTCGGGTGATTACCGTTGTATTTCGAATGGATGATTACTCTGAAGCCATTTCCTCAAACATGGAGTCAGTCGTTCTGAGTGGCTTTAGGCAGTATCGCCTGCCTGTCGTTTTTGGCGTCATACCGTACCTGCCTGGGAAAGGCATTCTTGCTGACCAACCCAATCATGATCAACCGTTATCTGTGACCACGGCTGACCGACTCCGCCCCGCCCTTGATGCCGGACTGCTGGAAATTGCTCAACATGGCTATTCACACCGTTCGATCATTCAAGGAGGACTGGCCGGCAACAGCGAATTCTCGGGCCTTCCTCCTGATGTCCAGCGAACCAAGATCTCAAAGGGGAAAACGCTGTTGGAGGAACTTTTCGGCCGCCCCATGGTTTCGTTTTGTCCCCCCTTCAATCGCTACGATGTGAACACGGTGCGAGTGTTGGCCTCTGCGGGGTTTGTCACGCTCTCTGCAGGCGGGTATTGTCATGCCGACGAGGCGACTCCGATTCACTATCTTCCTGGAACATGTAAAATCATGCAGATCCAGAGTGCCGTCGAGGCTGCCCGTCGTGAAGGGGATATCCAGCCTGTGATTGTTGTTCTGTTCCACCCCTATGATTTTATTGAGGAAGATGCCCTTCGAGGATACATCCATTACGCTGACCTTAACGCCCAACTCGCGTGGGTCTCCCAACAGCGCGATTTACGGGTTCTTACCCTCAGCCAAGCCAGCCAGGAGATTCAGGATCTTGGTGCCAAACGGTATCGCGCATATTATCTGTGCCATGCCTTGTCGCGATTGCTGCCGGAAACGGTACTCCAGCGAGTCTATCCTCAAGGGCCTTACTGGACGGTTCACTATTCCCGCATGTGGACTATCAAACTTATAACATGGCTTGCAATCCTGCTGGGGACAGGCTTTCTGCTGGCTTTTCTGATCGCCCGTGCCACCACCTCCTGTTCGCTCTATGCAACCCGCTGGTGTAGATGGAGCACCGCTGCCCTGCCGTTTGCCGGATTCGTGTGGTTGTTATGGCATCCTGGCTTTTTGGGCTTGCTCCTTGTGGCCATGAGTGCAGGTTTGGTGGCAGGCCGGTTTTTTTCACGGTGCACACCAACACCCTGAATGAAAACAGATACGATTATAGTTCATCTACGGTGTGCCTCCGGCGGTGGGGGGGGCGCCGACCGTGTTATTCTGAATACGATCCCGTGGCTCCAGGCCGGGTTGTTCAGCCATGCCGTCCTCTATCTGGTCAAGCCGGGATCAGATGTGAGCGGACTCGTCAATCCATTGAGTCAGCGAGGTCTTCTTTGTCGTGCCATGCCGGGCCGCAGCGTTTTTGATTTCCGGCAATTTCTTGAGGTTCGGCGGTTTGTTATTGAACACAAGGTTCGCGTGCTACATTGTCACGATGCGAAAGCCGATCTGTATGGGTTTCTGCTTCGACTGACGCTTCCCTCCTTGATCCTTATCAGTACCTTGCATGGGTGGACCGAAAAGACCAGGCGCGGCAGGATCTATAGCCGTCTCGACAAAACCATTCTCAGGCGGTTCAATGTCGTCATCGCCGTCTCTGAACACACGGCTCGGATTGCCCGGGCCCATGGTATTCGTCGCGTGGTCGTAGTTCATAACGGCATTGACCCGGATGAATGGCCGCTGGCAGGGTCGAGGGAATCGAGAAATAAAGACGATCCCTTTACCATTGCTTTTGTTGGCCGCATCAGCGCGGAGAAAGGCCCCTTGGAATTTGTTGAAACGGCGCGCGCGGTTGCTCTTCAGCAGCCTGACAGCCGTTTTGTTGTGGTGGGTGAAGGCCCTGACCTGCCAGCAATGAAGGAAGCGGTGACCTCCGCAGGGTTAAATCGAATTTTCGAATTTCGAGGCTATCAGTCGCCGGAAGCCCTCAAACTTGCCTATCCGGCCATGGACGTGATTGTTTTACCATCCCGCTGCGAGGGGTTGCCAATGTCGATTCTCGAAGCGTGCTCCATGGGGGTCTGCGTGGCCGCCTTTTCCGTGGGTGGGGTGCCGGAAATCATTACTCATGGGCAGGACGGTCTGCTGGCAAAGTCCGGAAACATCGGTGATCTGGCCTCGCTAATCGTGACGCTTCGGCAGGACGAATCTCTCGCCGCACGACTCCGGCGCGCGGCGCGGACTACCGTTGAAACCCGCTTTTCTGTTCAGGTTCAAGTCCGGAAACTTGAGGAGGTCTATGTGGGAATGATGAAAGCCGATCAGCGCAAGGATCCAGATTTCACCCTGCCTTCATGATGAATACCGATGCTCCACCATCAACATCGGCCCTGAAAAGCCTTGGTGAATATGCCCTATCCAGCCTGGCCGCAACGGCGGCTCAGTTTGTTTTACGCATGGCGCGTAATGTGATTCTCACGCGCCTGCTGGGACCGGCAGGCCGGGGACTATACGGTTTGCTGAGCACGCTCCCCGGTTTTATCGTCAGTTTCGGTAATCTCGGGTTTGGCCTGGGATGTTATTACCTGGTGGCCAAACGCAAGTGTGATCTCCGTGAGATTCTGGGCAACACGCTGCTTTATCTGGTTGTCCTGGGCGCCGTTCTGACCGTCGTCGGCTATGTCGCACTACAGGTTTCGACTCCGATTCGACAGGATTTTCTAAGCGGCAACCATCTTACCGTATTACTGCTGGTCAGCATCCCATTGCTTCTGGCCTACAACACCGTCTCCGACTTGTTGAGCGCCCTAAAGGAAATCCATTTCGCCAACATATTGACAGTCACGTTCGCCATTTTCCCCATTGCTGTACTGCTGCTATATTGGTGGTTTACTGGAAACGCGCTGATGGCGGCCATCTGGGCCTGGCTCGGAACCAACGCCGGCATCACGCTTTTTGGAATGTTCCGGATTTATCGCCGGGCTGGAGGAACGCCGCGTGTGTCGTATCCCGCCCTCCGGGAGGCGTTTTCGTTCGGGCTCCGCGGAAATGTCAATACCTGGGCCAATGCAGTCGTACGCCGGATCGATGTTCTCTTTGTCGCCCATTTTGCTGGGATGGAAGCCGTCGGCTTCTATGCCGCCAGTGTCTCCATCGCCGAGATCATCCTGACGCTTCCCGACGCGGTCTCCGGTCCCTTCCTGCCACTCCGGATGGAGATGGAGGAGAAGGAAGGCTGGCATTTCTCTCCCTTCGTCCTCAAATACATGTTAGCGATCATGGGTTTGGTCTGTCTCGTGACGGCGATCATCGGGAAATGGCTGATCCTGACTCTGTACGGTTCCGCCTTTCTTCCGTCCCTCTTGCCGCTTCAATGTCTCCTGCCCGGCATCGTGGGACTTTCCCTCTACCAGTTCGTGAAAGCCGATCTTTATCACATGAACCGCCCAGGGCTGATATCCTGGGTATCCGTGCTGGCCATGATCTGCAATCTGGCTCTGAATTTCCTTCTCATCCCCCGATTTGGCGCCGTCGGCGCAGCAATCAGTTCGTCGGTCTGTTACCTTCTCTCCACCGCTCTTCTTATGTTCTTCGTGCTCCGCCATACCGGTGTATCGTGGTCGCAAGCGCTGATTTTGCGTAAAGACGATGTGTGCTTGCTTGCGCATCATTTTCGCCTGTGGTATCTCAAACGCGGCACAAGGAGGAAGCCAACTCCATGAAGATAGCTGTTGTCGTACCCGTAAAAAACGAAATCGACGGGCTGGGGGGACTTGTGACTTCCCTTCAAAGGCAGGTTTCCGAGGGAGATGAGATTATTTTTGTGGATGCCGGCTCCTCGGACGGCACTCAGGGCGCGTTGCGGGACTATGCCGCCCGTGATCCGCGCATTCGACTTCTTATTTCCGAAGGCGCTTATCCCGGTAAAGCGCGAAACCTTGCAATCCGGCATACAGACGCCGAAATCATTGCGCAGATAGACGGCGGGAATCATCCGGATGAGCATTGGTTGCCCAATCTCGTCGCGCCGATTCTGCACGGCGAGTCGGATTATTCGATGGGCGCCGTGGCGATCATGCCGGTTCGTCGCCGCATCCTGGGCCGGATTATGGATATGGGGGCTATATATGGGGCATCGTTGCATAGGACAGAATTTCGGGACGGTTCCGATGGCCCGCCTGCAGGCGGGGCTTCGGTCGCCTATTGGCGCTGGATATGGGAAAAGTCAGGCGGGTTTCCCGAGTGGCTCCGCTATGGAGAGGATCCTCTTTATGTGCGCCGGGTCATGCAACTTAAGCCTCGGATCAGCTTTACACCTGACGCCATTCTCGACTGGCAACTAGGGCCGACATTAAGACACGTCCTTCGTCGTCAGATCCACCGGGCGGCCAACACATTTCATGACCCGGTTACTTTGCGTTGCGGGCTTCAAAATCTGTTTGTCAGTGTGTTGTTGTTTGTTTTGATGGCCGCCGCCTGTGCCATTCCTTTCCTTTGGATTCCTGTCGCTCTGGGCTTTTGCTTTCAACTGGCTCTTCAGACTGCTAAATCGCTGAGGACGTATTGCCGGCGGGAAAAACCTGAAACCCAGGATCTATCCAGAGCGCTGTTGATATTTCCCATAGTCGAAGGTCTGGGAATGATAGCCCGGTTTGCTGGAACGGTGCGGGGCCTTCTATGGTTGCGGAACGCCCGTGCGGAATGGGCGATACGGCGCCGGTACCTCGCAGGAGAATTACCGGCATGAATCCTGCCTTCAAGAAACGATGTAAAGAAACCGTGGCCGGATTAAGCCGCAAGCTGAGGTTTCCTTCTGTATTCCTTGGTCTCCGGCATCCCTTTTGCGGATCCATGCAAACGGTCATGCTACTCTATCATCGAGTTGTTCCGCAGCACACGATCCATGAGATTTGCTCTCTGCCCCAAATTGTCACTCCCCTCGATCACTTTGAGGCGCAATTGGACTATTTGTCCACTCAATACCACGTCCTTTCCATGGGTGAATTCGAGAAGGCCCGACAGGAACGACGCGCCATGCCTTTAAAGACGGCGGTCATCACGTTCGACGATGGCTGGGAAGACAATTATAGTTATGCGTTCCCCGCCCTGAAGCGACGGGGAATCCCTGCCACAATATTTCTAAGCACCGCCTACATTGGAACCGGGCGAGCCTTCTGGCAGGAACAAATGGTATATCTGCTTCAGGTTTGGCAGCGGCGCTTGCAGTCCGGAGAAATCAAGGCGACAGAAGCACAACAACTTCCCCCAGCGCTAACGACTGTCCTTTTATCCGGTCATAGGGGGGGGGAGGTGTTGCGCCTGATTGAAAGCCTGAAGGACAGGGATGACAATCTTTGTGTTTCCCTGCTCAGTGCTCTGAATGAGAAACTTCAGAACCCGCCCTTTCCCCTTCATGCCAATGGTTTCATGAATTGGCGCCAGGTTCGCGAAATGCATGCCGCCGGCATTGAATTCGGCTCGCATGCCCATTCCCATCATCTTCTGACAACACTTTCCCAGGCTGATGTTGCCAGGGAAGTCCGGGAATCGAAGAAGCAGATCGAAACAATATTGGACGCGCCGGTGACGACTTTCGCGTATCCCAACGGTAATTATAACAACGATGCGATTGCTGAGTTGAAGGCTGCAGGATACCGGCTCGCCGCGACAACCAGAAAAGGAATCAATACGGCTTGGACGAGCCCATTTGAATTGCGTCGAATCAATGTGAATGGCGCGCTGTTTACCGGCTCAAACGGTCGGTTTTCGGCTGATCTCTTCGCTTTGAAACTGTCAGGGCGGTGGTAGAAGCATTCGGGATCATTTTCGAGGTTGCCGGTTGCATCGCGCGATCTTTTTAATTAACCCCTTGATGACGCGGGTTGCATTCTGGCCTCTGCCAACCGCTTGTGCTTTGATCCCGCGATGAAGGGCTAGACTCGCAGTCCATTTGTCGGCACAACCCCATTGGTACTTGTAGCGTTCGGCTCCCCGCAAGAATCGAAACTCGTGAATGTGACCCACAAGGGATTCAAAAATGTGATACTGCAAAACATGTCCCGCTTTGAGTTCAAGCCCTATTGCGCTACACCCTCCTTGAAGGGAATAATAGGTCTCGCCATAGACCACGCCATATTCCATGACATCCACCTTGCCGTCCACGCGGAGCGCGGATAAGCGCAGCCAGCCACACTGGTTGAACAGCGCCGACACCCGGCTATAGAATTCCTTCATTCTGTTGTCATCGAATGCCCCGGCCTGACCGGCGGAATGCCATCGATCCGTGTGCAGTTCAAACAGCGTCTGAAGCCAGGGGGCGAGCGGCTGATCCCCAACCGACAACAGGAGTTCGACCTGATGCCGTTTGTGGAGTTTCTTCACGCACTCCCGCTGCACGATCCGCTTGAAGATTTTGTCAGGCTGACCCATGAACTCATCCCATGTGGCGGGCAGCGTCATAGCCGGACATGTGGAGGCCGGACGTTGGGAAACGTAACATCCGGTTGACTTGCCGAGATTGTGGAAGTACTGGAGTAGTGGCGAATCGCCGTCCACGTCATCCAACGCCAACCTATCCCAGTGGGGCTCATGATTGAGTTCAGTGCCGATGGCCGCAAGGACGTTTCGGTCGTGGCCTTTCTTGATGATGAAACCAAGGAAGTCCGAGCCTACCCGCTGGTTGCCAAGGAGACAGATTTCCCGGAGGGAAACACCGGCGATACGCCGGGTATGAGAGTAAAACGGGGCAATAGCCACCAGTTCTTCCCTGTCCTCGACCAGTAACACGCATAGCTTTTTGCCTTCGCCGAAGACATCCCACCATGTACTTAACCATTCGAAGGTCATAAACGGGTTGTTCTCCGGCGAATTCCGGAGAAGGTTGTTCCATTGCTCCCTTAGAGTATGGAATTGCTTTGGATCGGTAATGCGTGTGATCTTCACCGCGATTCCCTCCATTGGTCATAGCACCGTTTCAACCGCATAAGTTGGATCCTGGGAGAAAGGGATTCAAAATGGCTATACCGGAAGATGGTCGCCGTCCGCGTCCTGAGATGTCGCTTGATGTCCAGCGAACCCAGCCCCATGTCGTAAATGTGATCGCCCCGTTCGTAACCATCACGAACGATATACGCCTTGAGCAGACTTCCGGCGCCAGATGATCCGGCGACGCTGGGATCATATCCCACGCGAAGACCAATCAGGCGGTGATCCCAATAATAGTTATACCCGAAAGCCAACGGGATTCCATTCTGCGAGATAATCTCCATGTCCACGGCGCCAAGACGCGCCGCAGTTGCATGCATTTCTCTAAGAAACCCACGCACTTCCGGATGGCACAAGGTGGTTCCATCCGTCGAGGAGCCCTGCCAACTCTTCTCGGAAATGGCGACACAGGTATCATAAAGATCCCAGCGAGGGTCGCTGTCACCGTGGACTTCCCCTCGTGGACGATACCGCACAAACTGGATGTCCCCCCGCTTGCGCAGGCTCCGCTCCCAATATTGAAAGTTTTTGCGCCAATTTTTGGCTCTGGCCGCAAAGTAGTCATCCCACGTCCCCTGCATGTCAATGAGTGATGTCATCCCCTGTGTCGTTCGGCAGGCGCTCAATCCGACGGCCTTCATCGCCCGTTCTGTCGCGCCGCCATCTGTTCCCTCCGCATCGACAAAACGCAATTCTAATACATCCCAATCTTTCGGCGTCCGTCGGATGTGATGCAGACCCGCCGCCAGAATCTGTTCGGTGTTGGCGCCAATCGGCCCATAGAATGATCCCCAGGAGGACAGCGGATAGGTGAGAAAACGAAGGGTTCCGCCCCGTGTTTTATCCCGCTGGACAAGGAGTGGAATGATCCCCTGTAGGTCGTCCTTTTCTGCGACGAGAAGGACGCGCAGTTTTTTTTCGCTTCCGTAATGCTTCCAGTAGATTTCCAACCACTCCAGCGTCTGGAAAAAGGACGCAGCCTTCGTGCGACTCAATAACGTATGCCAGGCGGAGCGGTAGGGCTCTAATTCCTCAATGTCATTAATTTCGCGGATCGTAATCATAAATGCAAATTGAACTTACATGGCAGTCCAAGCCGCGTCAACTCAACAGTCATTGAGTTCGCTCGCTCGATTCAATGCCACGAGTTCATTAATAAAGGGCACCGGATTGACCCGATGAAAGATTAACGGGATAAAATACTCCTTTTATTCTTGCACCAGCCTTTTAAGCGAATATCATCATGGCGTAGATAAAAGGAGGTTCCATGAAATCAGTTATTCTCATGCTCATTGTTCTTGTCTCATGTGGCTGCTCATCGCAATGGACGAATCAGGCATTATTTCCTGATACCTTGTTGTCTTCTGCAGAGCAACAAGCTGTCAATTCATGGAGAGGGTCAGCCGAACCTGCATCTCAATTAAAACAAGATGTCCAAAGCAGGGAGGGAGTAAAAGACAAGGCGCCCAAACCAGTTGATGCCCTCGAATTAGACCGAAAATTGGCGGAAGCGGGAAATGCTGATGCACAATGCAGAATGGGGACGTATTTTGGTTTCCGACAAGGGATTGCACCGGATCCAATTGAAGCTGTAAAATGGTATAGAAAATCGGCTCTTCAGGGGAATTCGCTGGCCCAGTATATGCTTGGCTACGCATATTTGGTGGGGAGTGGAGTGGCCACGAACTTATCTGAGGCCGTTCAATGGTATCGAAAATCAGCAGAGAACGGGAACAGAGAGGGGGACTATACTCTTGGCGCCTGCCATCTGATTGGGTATGGGGTTTCGAAGAATTATTCGGAAGCGAATAAATGGCTCCGAAAAGCTGCGGAAAGAGGACATGCTAAAGCACAACGTAATCTCGGGTTAGCCTATGTATACGGCAAGGGTGTAACAAAAGATTCACAGATGGCCTTTGGCTGGCTACTTTTAGCAGCGGATGGAGGCGACCATTCCGCTAAAAAGGCTTTGGTCGCTCTTGGAAGGGTTATATCAAAAGACGAACAGAAAGCAGCACGTTCCTGGGCGAAAGGATGGAAGCCTGCCGTGGAACAAAAACAAGAGGCGCCGCAGCCTATCGATTCGGTCGAAATAATTACCAAATCTTCAGAAATAGCTGGCGTTGAACAACAATACAATCTTGGCCTGGCCTATCTTAATGGTGATGGCGTAGATAGAGAACCTTCTGAGTCTGTTAAGTGGCTTCGTAAAGCGGCCGAACGAGGCCATCCTGATGCCCAGTGTGCTCTGGGAATCGCCTATGCTGACGGCTCCGGTATTAAAAAAAACCTTATTGAGTCTGTGAAGTGGCTGCAAAAATCGGCTCATCAAGGAAATGCTACAGGGCAAATGCATCTAGGTTCCCGCTATGCTCATGGAGAAGGGGTGGATAAGAATTTAAAGGAGGGAGCCAAGTGGTATCGCAAGGCGGCAGAACAGGGGCATGCGGAGGCTCAATATAACCTCAGTATTTGTTATTTTAGAGGTCAAGGGGTAGATATCAATCCGGTGGAGGCTATCCAGTGGTTGACCAAATCCGCCAAACAGGGGTACCCGGCAGCTCAATATAATCTTGGCATGGCCTACTTTATTGGTTCCAACGTAAATAAGAATCCTGGCGAAGGGCTCCAGTGGTTGCGAAAATCAGCGGAACAAGGGTTTGCCCAAGCGCAATGCAACCTTGGCATCGCTTATGCCAATGGTGAGGGTATTCTCAAAAACACCAAGGCGGCTTATGGATGGCTTCTCTTAGCAGCCAATGGAGGATCTAAAGACGCCTCATCAGCATTAAGCGCCCTCAAGTCATCACTTTCCCTTCAAGAACGGGAAGAAGCACGAACTTGGGTGACGCAATGGAAGCCTAAACTTGCTCAGTGATTGTTTATGAAGTGATCGATAAGATCATCAGCAATAACCAGCGGCTTGGATTGATCAGGACGGAACACCCATCTGCAGTCTGAGGGTCACGATCTCGTAGGGCCGGGCGGCGAAGCGCACGCGGCCACTAACGACCGTGAGTTTTTTCTCGTTCTTCTCCATCAGGTCGCACGACCATGCGGCCTTGATGGGGCGAGAGAATACTAACTCGGCATTCGTCGTCGCGTTGTGGCGTTCGACCAATCGGACAATCAGACTCCGTCCATCCTCGCTGCGTTTTACGGCTTCGAGCGTGAGATTCGATGCCGTGCAGGTAAACAGCGACTCCCCGTCATCAATCTTCGCGGATTTGGCCCGCCCGGGTTGAACCAGAACCGGATGGTTCAGCGTCATCGCTTCGGGAATCGTCTGGCCAATACGCCAGTCGCCGACATGCGGATAGATCGCATAGGTGAAGTGATGCGTTTCCATATCGGCCCTCGGGTCGGGGCTGATCGATCCCCTGAGCAACGTCAGGCGCATCATCGTCCCGAACACGTCGCACCCGTACTTGCAGTCGTTGAGGATGCTGACGCCATAATCGGACTGCGACAGATCCATCCACTGATGGGCCGGCACCTCGAACTTGGCGCGGTCATACGACGTATTGCGGTGCGACGGGCGCGGCATATTGCCGTAGGCGATATCGTATGTTGCATATGCCGCATTGATCTCGACCGGGAATGCCACCTTGAGCAGGCGCTGCCGTTCGACCCAGTCCACCTGGGTCTCGAACTCGATCCGTCGGCTGCCGGCGCAGAGACTGATGCGCTGGATGAGTTTCGACGAACCAATCCGCTTCTCCAGGCGAAGGGAGGCGCGGATCGCCCCGCGTTCATCCACCCGCAAAGTGGCGTTGCCCGCAATGTTGATCGGATGATCCATGTAACTCTCAATGATGTCCCAGGCGTCGTACTTGCCGGGTGTATCCTCGAACATCTGAAACTGGTTGCCTGCCGCGCCGGACGGGAGCACTTCGCGGTCATGATCCTTGTCCAGGAGCGAAACGAGTTCACCGTCGGCATTGAACCGGGCGAGGAGGTGTTCGTTCTCAAGCGAATTGGCGGTGACGAAGACGACCCTGTTCACACGCGGTTTCCGTTCCGCGAACGGCACGATGCGAAAGCCCACAGGCGGGGTCGGCGGCAGGCGGAACAAACGCCGCTTCGTGCCGTCGAGATCCGTGACGGTCTGCTGCGGGACCCCGGCGATGGCGCGGTTCTTGACTTGTGTTTCCGGAACGCTGGCGTAGTCGGCTCGTTCGAAGAGCATCGAGTTGAAGAGGATCAATGCGTCCGGCGCGGAGGTTTCCCTGCCGGAAAAAGAACGCAGTGCACGGCGGCGAGCTTCGTTGCCGGCGGCGAAAATGCGGTCATAGTCGGCCAGCAACTCCGGGTATACTTTGTCGACGTGGGTGCCGGGTAGGGCATCGTGGAATTGGGCAATGAGCAGGTCTTTCCATCCGGAATCGAGGAGTTTCTCGGGATATTGGCTGCCTGTGGTCCATGAGAGCGCGGCGAGGAGTTCGGCTTCGCGGTAGAGCAGTTCGGCGAGCCGGTTGAGTTTCTTGAGCCGGGCGCGGTGGGTGAAGGTGCCGCGGTGTTCCTCGAGATAAATCTCGTCGCGCAGCACGGGCAACTTCGGCGTGCGGACGGCCTTGCGTTCGATGGAGGCAAAGGCTTGCTCGGCAGTGCTGAACTTCATGCGAACAAGGCCGGGAAGGTCGGCATAGCGCCTGGCCGATTCGAGCATTTCGGGATCCACGCCGCCACCGCCGTCGCCCCATCCGTAGACGTGCAGCGTTTCGCCGATGTCGGCCTTGTCGGAGAAGTTGCGCCATTGTTTGTCGATCAGATCAGGATCCACGGTGCCAATGAAGTGGCCGGGCGGGACAATGCTGAGAACCCGGGATCCGTCAAACCCTTCCCACCAGAAGGTATTGAGTGTCCAGGGATTGGTGTCGTTCCAAGGAACCATCTTGTTGGTCATGAAATAACGGATGCCTGAACGGGCGAGTATCTGCGGCATAGCCCAACTCAGGCCGAACACGTCCGGCTGCCAACAGGTCTGGCTGGTGCGTCCGAAGTTCTCCCTGAAGAACCGTTGTCCGTGCAGAATCTGGCGGACAAATGACTCACCGGAGATGAGGTTGCAGTCTGGTTCGATCCAGAATGCGCCAATGGGCTCCCATCGGTTTTCGGCAACGCGACGTTTGACTTGCCTGAAGATGGCGGGGAAGTACTGTTTCATGTCGGCGTAGATTTTCGCCTGGCTCTGGACGAATTTGAATTCGGGATACTCCTCCATCAGGCGCAACATGGTGGCGTGGGTTCGCCCCACTTTACGGACGAATTCCCGGTACGGCCACATGTAGACGATGTCGAGATGCGAGTGCCCGACGAGGTGCATCAGGCCGTCGCCCCTGAACCGGCTGGATCCGTACACGTCGGCTCGAACACGGCGCTGGGCTTCGAGCGCGGCGGCGCGGAACTCGTCCGGTGTGGCGCCCTGCAGCGGGATCAGTTTCATCGCCTCCCAGAGATGATACTCGACGAACTCCTGCAGCTTGGCATCGAGATTCGGGATCTGCAACAACTTGGCGACGCACCACAAATCCCAGTACGCGTCGTGCATTTTCTGATCGATGACCACGAGGTCAGAGGCGAGCAGTTCGTTGGTCTTGGCGTTGATACCCTGGAAATTCATGTACGATTCGATTTCGACATCGAACACCTCGCCGGCTTTCGCCTTCCCAGTGAGGGGGAATTCGTTTCTAAAGATATCCATGCCGTGCCAGGGGACGCCGTTGATGGAGACCAGCGAATCGCCACCGAGAAAGATCTGCAACGCCACTTTCTCTCCCGCCAAATCGATGGGAATACGGATGCGTTGTTTGAAGAAGCCGGTCATATCCTCGCCGCCCCAGGTCTGGCCGACCTTGATGGGGCGCCACGCCGGGTCGAGAAACCGATACTCTCCGGGGTTCTCGTACCGGGCCGTCCGCAACATCCAATTATCTACTCGAACGCGTTTCGAGTGCGTTTGGGCCTTGAGCGCATCGAAACGGAGTTGCGCGCGCTCCTCGAATGACGCGTTGCCCCGCATCTTGAGTTTCACATTCGTACGCCAGCGTCGGATGACCGCATTGACATCTTCCATACTACTCATGTGTGGCTTTCTCCTGTGAACATGCCGGCCTCTTACGAACATCCCATTGAATTACCGCAGTTGTGGCAACGATAGCAGGCGCCGTTGCGGGTGGTGATATGTCCACATTGATCACAAACCGGCGCATCTTCCTGGTTCTGAATGTGGCTCAGTTGTCGCGAGGCATTGGATTCTTCCTCTTCCTTGTCAGTTTCTGCCACAGTTGCGGATTTCTTGATAACCGGGGCGGCATCCGGCGTCGCGCCATTCGGGAATGTGATGTCGAGCCAACGGAAGATATAGTCCACCAGGGATTTGGCGATCGGGATGTCCGGGTTATCGGTGTAACCACTTGGTTCAAACCGGCTGTGAGAAAACTTACTCACCAGGGCATGAAGCGGAACGCCGTACTGGAGGCACAGTGAAATCGCGGTGCCGAAGGCGTTCATGATGCCGCCTACGGTGCTGCCTTCCTTGGCCATGGTGATGAACAGTTCACCGGGTCGGCCATCCTCATACAGCCCGACGGTCATATATCCCTCGTGTCCGGCGATCTGGAACTTATGGGTGATCGAACGGCGTGTGGCCGGCATACGGGCCCGGAAGGTTCGGGGTACGCTTCCGTCGGTTGATGCCGATTCAGTCTTGGCATTGCCATCGTCGGATCGGCTGGTATTGAGAGGTTGCGTCCGCTTTGAGCCGTCACGATAGATGGCAATGGCCTTGAGGCCGTGTTTCCAGCCATCCATGTACGCTTGGATGATATCCTCAACGGTGGCATCCTTGGGCATGTTGATGGTCTTGCTGATGGCGCCAGAGAGGAAGGGCTGTACGGCGGCCATCATCTTCAGATGGGCCTGGTAGGAGATGCATCGGGAGCCTTTTTTCGCCTTGAAGGCGCAGTCAAAGACGGGGAGGTGCTCTTCCTTCAGGCCGGGGGCCCCCTCGATCGTCTCCTGCTCGTTCACGTACTTCAGGATACTATCAATATTTCCGTTGTATCCCAATTTCCGGAGTCCGGACTCCAGGGTTCGGTTTACGAGTTTGATCAATCCCCCACCGGCGAGATGTTTGTATTTAATGAGGGCAATGTCGGGTTCGATGCCGGTCGTATCACAGTCCATCATGAACCCGATGGTGCCGGTGGGCGCCAGCAACGTCACCTGGGCATTACGGAACCCCTGCTTTTCCCCGCTCTTTTGGACCTGACTCCAGATCGCTCCGGCGGCCTTGAAGAGTTCGGGAGCACAGAGAGCGCTGTCAACATCGAGAAGGGCGTTGGCATGCATGCGGATGACATTCAGCATGGGCTCGCGATTCTTCTCGAATTCGCTAAAGGGGCCTCGTACGGCGGCCAGTTCGGAGGAGGTCTCGTAGGCATGGCCCGTCATGATGGACGTGACTACGGCGGCAAAGGCGCGGCCCTCATCGCTGTCATACGGGAGACCGAGGCTCATGAGCACAGCGCCGAGATTGGCGTAACCCAGCCCGAGCGCCCGGAAGAGGTGCGAGTTGGTTGCGATCTCCTCGGTCGGGTAACTGGCGCTACCAACGAGAATTTCCTGGGCGATGATGAAGATGCGAACAGCGTGGCTGAAGCGTTCGATGTCCAGGTTGCCGTCGGCATCCATGAATTTCATCACGTTCAGCGAGGCCAGGTTGCAGGCGCTGTTATCAAGGAACATGTATTCCGAGCAGGGATTGCTCGCATTGATGCGGCCACTGTTGATGCAGGTATTCCAGCGATTGATGGTTGAATCATACTGCATTCCTGGATCCCCGCACAAATGCGTGCCCTCGGCGATCATGTGCATGAGGTCGCTGGCGGAGTGGGTTTCGACCACTTCTCCCGAGGTGACGGCGTGGGTCTGCCAGTCGCCATCGTTTTCCACGGCCTTCATGAACTCGTCCGTCACGCGCACGGAGAGGTTGGCATTCTGGAACATGACGGAGGAATAGGCTTCGCCGCCGAATGAACCGTCATAACCCTGGTCGATCAGCGCCCAGGCCTTTTTCTCCTCATTGGTTTTGCAGGTGACGAAGTCCACAATGTCAGGATGGGACACCTTCAGACTCTGCATTTTTGCGGCTCGGCGTGTTTTACCGCCCGACTTGATAACGGCCGCGACCTGGTCGAAGACGCGCATGAAACTGAGGGGGCCGGAGGGAGTACCGCCGCCGGACAATTTTTCGCGACTGCTGCGCAACGTGCTCAGGTCGGTTCCGGTTCCCGATCCATATTTAAACAGCATCGCCTCGGTTCCCGCGAGGCGCATGATGTCCTCCATGGTGTCCTTCACCGACTGGATGAAACAGGCGGAGGCTTGCGGGTGCTTGTAGTTGTCGCGCGAGGATTCGATTTTGCCGGTCTCGGAATTGAAGAAATAACTGGATCGGCTGTCGGAGGTCGCTCCGTAGGCTTCGTGAAGGCCAACGTTAAACCAAACCGGACTGTTGAAGGAGCCGTACTGGTTGATGCACATGAAGGCAAGTTCGGAGTAGAATGTTTCGGCATCCTCATCGGAGGCGAAGACCCCTTCCTTCTTGCCCCAATCCGCGATGGCGCGCGCGACGCGGTGAACGAGTTGGCGAACAGACTTTTCCCTGATCTTGGTCTTGAGTCCGCCGTAGAAATACTTGGAAGCAACGATGTTCGTGGCGAGCATCGACCAGTTCTTTGGAACCTCGATATCCTCCTGAACGAAGATGACAGCCCCCTTGTCGTCTGTGATAGATGCCTTGCGAAGATCCCACTCGATGCCATCAAACGGGTCGGCACCCGATTGTGTAAAGACCCGGTTGACAGGCATGCCCTTGGTGGTGTGGTTGTGGGAGGTATGCCGTTTGGATGTCGGCTTGGGGTTAGATCCGTTTGTCTTTTTTGGGGTTTCGACGGTTTCAATAACGTTTAGCATGGTCAGTCTCCTTACGGTCACTCAGTATTATATGCAGAACTTAAATTGATATGGCGGCACAAAATGTTGGGCTGCGATCAACGACTGCCTCATCGATACCACCACCTATAGTGGTTCGCAATGAGAAAAGGATTAAATTTTCATCTTTTTCGGAATACAATATATAGTGGATAGGAACAATACACGCCACAACAGGTAGATTACTTTGCTTTTGCAACAAAATCGGCTCGGGCGCGTTCTTTTGCAATCAGCTTGACGGGGGCGCCCTCAAGTCCAAAGGCTTGGCGAAGGGAATTAATCAAGAATTCGCGATAGGGCGATGTCAGACGTTTGGGGTCATTGACAAACAGGCCGACCCGTATCGGCTTGGAGCCCATTTGTGTGGCATAATAGATCTTAAATCGCTTGCCTTTGATCATGGGCGGCTGAACCCGGTCGTAGGCATTCATGATCGTGCGGTTCAGGATTCCCGTTGGGAGATGGGTTTGAATTTGGGAGGCCACGTTGTCAATGGTGTCAAGGCACTGTCGGATATTATAACCATCCTGGGCCGAGACGAACACGATGGGAACCCACTTAAGATAGGGCATTTCATGCTCAAGGGCGTCGAGATACTGCTTTTGAGTGGCATGCCCCATGAGATCCCATTTATTGATGATGAGGACGCACCCTTTTTCAGCTTCCTCAATTAGGTTGAGGATGGCCTTGTCCTGGCTGGTCGGGCCCTGGGAGGCATCCAGCATTAAGACGACAACATCCGCACGCTCAATGCTTTTTTCGGCGCGGAAGACACTGTAGCGCTCGACGGCGCCGTCGATTTTTCCGAGTTTTCGCATACCAGCCGTATCGGTCAGAAGATAATGCCGGGCTGTGGGCCCCGTGCCGACGGCAAAAGGGACGTCAATACTATCCCGTGTGGTTCCGGGAACATCCGAAACGATAACGCGCTGGCGGCGGATGATCCGATTGATGAACGATGACTTGCCGACATTGGGGCGACCGACGACGGTGATTTTCAAAGGGTCTGAAGTTGGCGTGGAGGTGATTGACGGCATCTCTTCTACCACATAGTCAAGCAGTTCCTGAAGTCCCCGGTTATGCAACGCCGAGACGCTGAAGACGGGAAATCCGAATCGCTCGAACGCGGAGATTTCGGTTTCGCGCTCGGAATTATCGCACTTATTCACCGCCACCACGGCAGGGACGCCCTTTCGGCGGATTAGTTGCGCCACTTCCTCGTCCAGCGGTTGGATTCCGGTCTCCACGTCCAGCACAAAGACGACCAGGGTTGCATCCTCGATGGCGGCCTCGGATTGTTCCCGTGTGCCAGTGGCAATGGCGTCGGTGGTGGAGGCGCGGTTGAACTCCTGAAGTCCACCCGTATCGACCAGATCGAATGCCTTGCCATTCCACTCCGTCCTCGAGATGATACGGTCACGTGTGACGCCGCATTCCTCGTGGACAATGGCTTGACGGCGATTGAGGATCCGGTTGAAGAGCGCGGATTTGCCCACATTGGGGCGCCCCACAATGGCGATGAGCGGGAGGGAGGAGACGATGGGTTGGTCAGGGTTGTGTTTCGCGGGCATGGGTTTTCTCGAGTTGACGGATTCCGTCTGAAATATAGTGGTACGCAGAGATCAGTGTGAAACAGGCGGCGACCCCAAGAACCCACGGGAAGCCTCCGGCAGGCGCCTGGGCGAGAACCCATAGGATCAGACCCATTTGAAAAAATGTGGCGATTTTCCCCGAGATGCGAGGTTTTACCTCCGCGTGTCCCACCGCGATATGGATCACGATGGAGCCCATGACCAACAGGGAGTCGCGGCTGATGACCAGAAACACATACCACAACGGGAGGTGCGGATTAAAACAGAGTTGTCCCCAGGGGCCGGTCAGGAGAATGAGGGATGAAATGAGTAGCGTCTTGTCAGCCAAGGGATCCAGAAGCGTTCCGAGTCGTGTCCGCTCATTCCGGGATCGGGCGAAATAACCATCGAGGGCATCCGTCAGGCATGTGATGACGTAGAGGATGAGGGCGATCCAACGGAATAACTCGCTGGGATTGTTCTCGCTCACGCTTTTCATGTAGTAAAGTGTTGCCAGGATATAGACTGGGATCAGCAGAAACCGCCCGATGGTAATTCGGTTGGCAAGTGTCAGATTGGCGGTCCATAGGTTTCTCATACGTATCCTGTCAATGTCCGGTGAGCATACTCAAATACGACGAACAATGCAATCAGGGCTCTTGGTGAGTTTTGGTTATGAAGGAGTCGGATTTTGGTTATGGATTTAGGCATGGGCGGGGTGTAGAGTGACAAGACTCTCTGGACGGGATTGTCTGTATGATTGAAAAGATGGCCACCATACGCAACGAGCAGGGCATTCATTGCCGTCCCTCGGCTAAAATTGTGACGGAGGCCATACGTTTTCCCTGCCAGATCCGGGTGTTGTCGGAGGCTGGGGAGGCCGATTTACATTCCCTCTTGTCATTGGTTTCCCTGGGGCTTCAGGCTGGAGCAACCGTGCGGGTCCAGGTTACAGGGGATGACGAAGAAACGGTGTGCTCCTATTTCGTCGAGTTGTTTGAAACTCATTTTGATTTTCCGCAGGATACGTCTGAAGGCCGGGCCGCCTGGATGAGCTTCCGGCGGAAAGGGTGATTCGCACGAAAGAACGGTGATTGTCTTCCCTTTACTTCACGTTCTATTTGGATTATCGTTTGCCCGATTTCAAACGAGTCTTTCACAATCAATACAGGGGTGATCAACATGTCACGGCCAGTCGTCCGGAAAAGTAAGTTCAAGCGCGTCCTGTTAAAACTCAGCGGCGAAGTCCTTCAGAGCAAGGCCAGTGGATTGAGTATCGACCCCGAGGTTTTAGTTGGGTTTGCTCGTCAGATTAAAAGCGTTCGACGGATGGGAGTTGAAATTGCCATCGTGGTTGGAGGCGGAAATATTTTTCGGGGACATGTGGGTGAAAGCCGCGGGATTGACCGGAATACAGGGGATTACATGGGTATGCTGGCCACCGTGATCAATGCGCTAGCCATTCAGGATGCCTTGGAAAAGGAGGGCATCGACACGCGTGTCCAAACGGCCATTGAGATGCGCCAGGTGGCCGAACCCTTCATTCGGCGCCGGGCGATGCGGCATTTGTCCAAGGGG
>Ga0194063_10000769_pt1 | contig 22462 bp, 12 predicted proteins | sample SepL3720m_MetaG_FD_155459 | JGI IMG/M metagenome (GOLD analysis project Ga0194063, IMG submission 155459) | Anoxic zone freshwater microbial communities from boreal shield lake in IISD Experimental Lakes Area, Ontario, Canada - Sep2016-L373-20m | ecosystem: Environmental > Aquatic > Freshwater...
CCCGAATTTCTCGCAGGTGCCGGAAATACCTCTGCCCTCGCGAAATTCATCTCCGAACGTCTCGACCTTGAACGCGTCGAGGGGCTACGCCTCGCCGCATAATTCAGAAAACGGTTCTCTCAAGGAGAAGAAAAGAAGCGGGCGGTGGAAGCGTTGAAGAAGAGGGCCGCCGAAATGGAGCGCTTCACCTACACGGTCTCACACGATCTAAAAAGCCCGCTGGTAACAATCAAGTCGTTCCTCGGATATCTGGAAAAGGATCTGAATGACCAAAAACCGGAGTGCGTGGCCAAGGACTTGAGATTTATCCACGGTGCCGCTGACAAGATGGTGGAGCTGCTGAACGAGCTGCTGAAGTTTGCTCGTATTGGCTACATTGCGAACGAACTTGTCCAAGTGCCATTGCAGGAAGTTGTTCATGAGGCGCTGTCCTTGGTCAACGGACAGATTGCAGAACGCGGCGTCAAGGTGAAAGTCACCCAAGAGCCGGCCTGGCTCACTGTAGATAAGATTCGCCTGGTAGAGGTTTCCAGAACCTGATCGATAACGCAGTGAAGTTTCTCGGCGACCAGGCGGCTCCGCTCGTGGAGATCGGGGTTGAGGGGACCGATGGCGAGCTCGTTTTGTTCGTCCGCGACAACGGCAAGGGGATCGACTCAAGGTATCAGGCCAAAGTTTTCGGGTTATTTGAAAAGCTCGATGCCAGCTCGAAAGGTTCTGGACTTGGGCTGGAACTGGTCAAGCGCATCGTGGAAATGCATGGCGGCAAGATCTGGGTGGAATCAGAAGGATTGGGGAAAGGAACGACTTTCCGGTTCACCCTGGCGAAAACACAACTTCGGTGGCCGGAGCCTACGCCTTCTTTTTACCCAACTTCGTCAGCTCCTCTGTCCGTAGCAGCACCCGCTGCGTCATGATCTTCCCCGATTTGAACTTCACTGTCGCGCGGGCAGGGATGGGCACATCGGTTTCAGGTTGTGGGGTACTGGTTGTACGAGATGACGGCCCGGGGTATGCCTGACTCGATCGATTTTAAAAACTCCTCCAGCCTTGGCCTGAAGCTCATCCCCCTTCTCGCAAAACAAATCGGTGGTACCGTCCGTGCCGTGCGGGGGGAAGGAACGACGGTGATCGTCGAGTTCCCCACGTAGGGAGACCGTGAATAAGGCAGATTCCGGCCTGGTTTCGACATCTCCGATCAAGCCACTTGTGCCAGAGGCGATTGCCCTCTTCCCCGTCCCGCCGCAACGGTAAAACCTGCGTCACCTATCTGGTGAGAGAGTCCTTTCGTACCCCGGAGGGACCTCGCTCCCGTACCGTCTGCAATATCTCCAAACTGCCCGACGATGTAGCCCGAAAAAAAGACAAGAACTCTGCGTTTATCGGCCTTTCAGACCTTCCGCCGGGGAAGTTGGGCTATGTGGGGGTGGCGGGTTCTATTGTCCGACTGTCGGACAATTGGAGCTTTATTATTAAAGGACGAACATCCCGGTTTCCGCTTCATAAAAAGACCTGGCCAGAATTTGCTATTCCGGAGCCGTGGATTGCGGTGGCGTGATCTCCTGAAGCCCTTCGAGAGTGAATGTGCGGTCGGTATAACTCACATCGTGTCTGAGTCGCGAGCCGTCCAACTCGGTGAACGAGTCATTTTGTCGGGAGCGTACCGTAAGGTTGGCGGGGACGTGGGTGCCGTCCTCTTCTTTGACCACTCGGGTGGTTTCGATGCGTCGCGCTAGCTGGCCGGGAACAAGGTATTTTTCCACACGGAGAAGGACAAGGCGGACCGGGTCCACCCATGCCCCGTCCCGCCGACAATTCGCGAATGGGCCGAAATTCCTCGCCGTAGCGAAGCCCCAAGTCGTTCATGTGTTCGTAAAATGCGTCGACCTTCACGGCATTCAATCCAATAGGTTGGGCGGTCGCCCATGCTGAGGACTCAAAGGCGGATTCGGTTCGTTCGCCGCGCATCGATCCCACAACATGCACCGACCAGGACCCGCCATTTTCAAATCGGCTCTGGATGGCAAACGTCCGCTCGTTGGTATCGCAGGTCATCTCGAGAAGAAGCCCCGATGGTGGATCCTGCAAGATGAGCGGCCTGCGGATTTCAAGTTCTTCAACGACAAACGGTCTTCCTTCAAAAAGCTGCATTCCCGCTTCGAGCACCATCTCCACGAAACCCGCCGCAGGAAATATGATGAGATTTTCAACCCGATGATCCTTCAGGAATACCATATGTCGCCCATCCAGGCGGGTAATCCATGTAGGCGTGGCGCGAGGCAGGCGGACATCGAGCAATCCGCGTCCGCCCGGTGCCAGACGTCCCTCCCTCATTTCGCTGCACTCGTTCCACCATCGGTTTTTGTCCCATGCGTAGGCTGGGAGATCGAGCAGTCGGCGTGACGGTGTGAGCGCCGCAAAGTTAAGCTCTACGCCCGCCAGGTGCAGGTCCATCGCGGTCTCCAGCAGGGCCCCGTGTTCGCATTCGCGCCGCATGGAGGCCAGAATGGGGGGCATGGATCCCTTCTCGGAAAGGTTCTCTTGGATCGAGCGCGTCAGAGCAGGATGTGCCCCGATCTCCAACCAGATATCGACGCCGCATTCAGACAAGGCTCCAATCGCCGAGGCAAATTGCACCGGCTGCCGCACGCCGCGTGCCCAGTGCCCGGCATCGCAGGCTTTCCCCTCAAGCTGCTGGCCCGTGACGGTGCTAAAAAACGGCATGGTTTCTGACGCTGGAGACAAGTTTGCCAGAGCCGACTTCAGCGCATCTGCAGCCGGTCCCATCAATGCATGATGAAACGGATAATCGACTTTGACGAACCGGGCAAAAATCCCCTGCGTTTCCAACTCGGTGGCGATGGCCTCCAGAGAAGCCTTCAGCCCGGACAACGTGAGGGAGCGCGGGCTGTTATACGCGGCAATGCTCACGGTGCGGTCGTGGCGGGCTATGGCCGCCATCGCCTCGTCTTCGCTCATGCCGACTGCCAGCATGCTTCCACCAACCGGCATGTGCTCGTCCATATATCGCCCGCGACACACGATGACCTGCGCCGCCTGCTCCAGTCTGAGAATCCCAGCGACGCACGCGGCCGCCACCTCGCCGACACTGTGGCCTATGATTGCGGCAGGCGTCACTCCCCATGATCTCCAAAGCTCAGCGAGTGCCATCTGCATGGCGAAGATAGCAGGTTGCGAGACCTCCGTTTGGTGCATTTTCGAGTCGTTCTCTGAGCGCGAAAGCTCTTGCAGGAGCGAAAAGCGTGCCCACGGTCTCATGGCCTGATCGCATGCTTCAATCATGCGCCGAAACACCGGTTCGTGCCGCATGAGTTCGCGGCCCATGCCCCACCATTGGGGGCCTTGGCCGCTCATGACAAAGCCAACGCGTGCTGCCTGCTCACGACGTGGCGTGAAAGCGCCACGCACCTTCGGCCCGCCTTGGCCTGTGGAGAAGTCCCGAAATTCCTGCGCCATCTCGGCCACCGAGTGTGCGGTCACGGTGAGCCGATGCGAGTGGTGGTTGCGCCGAGCGCCGAGCATATAAGTGAGATCCTGCAAATGAGGCGATTTCCCATTCAAGCGGGAATGGTCCTCCAGCCAGATGCTCAGCCGCGCCGCCGATGCACGCAGCGCCTCCTCCGAGCGGGCGGAGAGCACTGCCGGCCACGCGCGCTCGCTGCCAGTCATTCTGTGAGGGCTCGTCGCCGGACGATGTGGCGGCTCGGTCAGAATAACGTGCGCATTGGCGCCGCCAAAACCAAACGAATTGACGCCAGCCATGCGCACATTTCCTGTGCGAGGAAACGGCACCATCTGCACAGGAACCATTAGCTTCAGAGCCGCGAAGTCGATGTACGGATTGGGTGTGTCAAAATGAAGGCTGGCGGGGATCTGTCCGTGCTTAAGCGCCAGGACGGCTTTGATCAAAGCAGCTATCCCTGACGCTGTCTCCAGGTGCCCGAGATTGGTCTTCACAGACCCAATGACGAGCGGCTGATCCGATGGGCGATCTTTGCACAGAGCCTCCGCCAAGGAATGGGCTTCGATCGGATCGCCCACGGCCGTGCCGGTGCCATGAGCCTCGACATAGCCGATATGCAATGGAGTGATGCCCGCGTTCGCACACGCGTCTCGCACCAGACGGGTCTGCGCCTCCGGACTGGGGAGCGAAATGCCATTGGTGTGGCCATCCTGATTGACCGCCGATCCAATGATGATCGCGTGGATTGGATCTCCGTCCACAAGAGCGTCGGAGAGACGCTTCATGAGCACCATCCCTGCCCCTTCGCCTCGGACAAACCCGTCGGCCGAGGCGTCGAACGCCTTGCATTTGCCTTCAGGAGATAACATTCCGGCTTGGGAAAAGCCGATGAAGCCGTCCGGCGTGATCATCACGGTCACCCCGCCCGCCAACGCGGCTTTGCAGCGACCCGCCAGAAGATGCTCGCTTGCAACATGAACTGCTGTCAGTGCCGAGGAACAGGCGGTGTCCATCGCAATGCTCGGGCCGTTCAGGTTCAGACTATAGGAGATGCGGTTTGCGGCTATGCTGTGTGCGGTGCCAGTGGGTGTGTGTGCGCTGATGCCGACGCGGTCCGTGGCGCTGTGCTGAATCCCCTGATAATCGCTATGGGAAACGCCGACGAACACGCCAATATCCGTGCCTTTCTCGAAATCCAATACCAGGCCGGCATCCTCAATCGCCTCCCAAGCCGTTTCTAGTAGGAGACGCTGCTGCGGGTCAATGTATGGCGCCTCACGCGGGGAGATGCCAAAAAACTGCGGATCAAACTGATCAATTCCATCAATAAAGCCTCCGCGCCTAGCTGCGGACTTGCCAGCAAGAGCAGGCTCGGCATCGTAGAACCGCTCGACATTCCAGCGATCAGCAGGCACATCACAGATGCCATCCTTGCCATCGACAAGCAGCTTCCAGAATGACTCCGCGTCATTCACTCCTCCCGGAAAGCGGCAGCCGATCCCGATAATGGCAATACACTCCTTTTTCAAATGGGCAGAAGCGGCGGGAGTAAAAGGAGCGGAGTCTTCAAAGCTTGGCATGTATTATGATGGGGATGTTTGATTGTGAATCGGGTTACTGCATCTTTGGATGAAGAGAGTGCCGTGCTTCTGGCTCGGGGCACCTTAACGGGCACCTCAGGCTGTCGTTATAAGGTGAAACCCTACTCAGACAGAATACGGTTGCCTGTCATGCGGGGGGTGAGCTACAGCTGCATGCATGTGCGGAATTGCAGGCATCATAGATTTGATCGCGAGAAAAGAAGTGCCAGAAGCCATGATCAAACGCATGGCAAGGGCGCTGATTCATAGGGGCCCGGACGAAGAGGGTTTCCTCCATCGTCCCGGCCTGGCATTGGCCTCGCGACGGCTAAGCATAGTCCGGCTGGCCGAGGCATGGGGAGGTCGAGCCTGATATTATGACACCTCGGGTAGGCAAAGACCCGATTGGCAATGTGCTGATGCCCGCATAGTGTCGCTTCCGAAACCCCGACTATTATGAAAACTTTCTGTTTTCTGCTTGCGGCACTGGCTATTTGCCTTGTGGAAGAAATTTCATCCGCGGAAACAATAAACATTGAAACGTTCACCGTAGGGGATCCGGGCAATCCGGAGGACCCCGCCACCGGCTTCGGTTCCGTTGGCTATTCCTACTCGATCGGCAAGTATGAGGTGACCAACAGCGAATTCGTAGCCTTCCTTAATGCAGTGGATCCAAAGGGCACAAACCCCTCAGGCGTTTATAACGAACAAATGGCATCCGACACGCGGGGAGGCATCCTTTTCAATGCCGATGCTCCCACGAGCTCAAAGTACCGGTTAAAGGCGAATATGGGGAACAAGCCGGTGGTGTATGTGAACTGGTTCGACGCCGCGCGTTTTTGCAACTGGATGTCGAACGGCCAGGGGGCTGCGACGATGGAGACCGGAGCCTATACCCTGGCCGGCCTGGGTGAGGGGGTTGTCGCCTCTCCGGCGAAGAATGCGATCAACCCGAATACCGGATTCCCTCCGACTTGGTGGATCCCGAGCGAGAATGAGTGGTATAAGGCAGCATATTACGATCCTGAAACGGACAGGCCTGCTGGTCCTTATTGGGCATACCCGACTCGCAGCGACACCGTTCCCGCCGTCGCCACGGCCAACGCTGCCGGCGACATCAGCAATCCTGGCCCCAATGTGGCGAATTACAATTATGCCTGGGACAGTACGAATGGGAATGTCACCACAGTTGGCAGTGCCGGAGTGCGGAGCGCCAGCTTTTACGGCACCTTTGACCAAGGGGGGGATGTGGCAGAGATCGTTGACGTGTCATCGACGAGGTTAAACCTGCGAGGCGGATCTTGGGAGGACGCTGCTGCCGCCTTGGAGAAATCGGGAGGACAGTCCAGACGAGTCAACTCGCTTGAGTTCCGCTACTTGATTCCGATGGCGGATCTGCCGGGGTGACTCGCTCGTTTAACAGCAGCGCCACAGTAGTCTGGCTCGCCCGGTTTTCAAACGGGACCAGCGCTCTCATCAAGACGAAGGTCCCGTGAATGGACGTGGTACTGATTGTCCGGATCAGTTCTCTCCTGCGAGAGCAGACTCAAATTCCCGGAGGCAGGCCGCGTGGGCCGCAAGCTCCAAAGTGTGGCACAACCCCGGCAACGCGCGGGGGCCGATACGACGCCGGCCTGTTCCGCCCGGAAGGTGATCGTGTCGTTCTCAACGCAGGGTGGCCGCGAATCAGGCGGAGAAGGAGGACAGCGCAAAATGAGTGCGGGGCGAATCCCGTATATCGCGACAGGTGCGTTCCGGTAGGCTCGGCTCGCTCAAGGCGCGAACATTATGAACCAAAAGACCTCGCCCATCGACATGGGATTTACGCGGGAACCTTTCCCTGCCGGCACGCACATGTGCTTGATATATGCCAGCGAATCTGAACGGCAGAAGATCATCGGGAAGTACCTGGAAAGCGGCCTGCTGGCGCGGGAGAAAGTCGCCTATTTTGCCGACGCCCTGACCCCGGATGAAGTTCGCGAATGGCTGCGCAATATAGGAATAGAGGTTCCGGAGTCGGACGGGTTTTCCATCAGTGATGCCGCAACGACCTATTCGCCTTCCGGCGAGTTTGTTCCCGAAACCATGCTGGATACGCTACGGAAATTTTACGGGGAGGCAAAAAGATTGGGGTATCCAAATGCCCGTGTCAGCGGAGAAATGTCATGGGCGCTCAAGGGCATGCCGGGGTCGGACCGTCTGATGGAGTATGAGGCCCTGGTCAATGAAGTCGTGATCACGCACCCTGTAACGGCCCTTTGCCAGTATGATGCCAACCGGTTCAGCGGGACCACGATCCTGGACGTGTTAAAGGTTCACCCGATGATGGTGGCTCATGGTCAGATCGTGCAAAACCCGTATTACATGAAACCCCAGGATTTCCTGAAAGATTACCGGAGCAGGCCATGGGAGATCCCGACGTAAAGGCTAACCCTGAGGTGGATTTAAAGGTCGTCGGGCAGATCATTTCCGCTATTGGGATATTGCACGTTTTCCCATCCGAGATCGAAATCGCAAATTTTCTGGTCCCCCTGCTTAAAGGTGTCCCCGGATGCGAATCCGCTAGTTTGTGTTTCCGGAAGCTTGCCCATCCCCTTGGCGACGTGCAGGGGCACCAGTGCCTCGCCTGCGCCCAGGGTCTGGACCAGCGGGTGGAATCCGGCCCCTATCCCTGTGGTCTGGTTGAGGCGGGCAAGCCGCGGGCTTATCCCTTGCAAACGGTAGACGGGTTTTATGGCTATCTTGTCCTGAAAGTTGCTGGGGAGGGTGTTTCCGGCAACTACGACCCCTTTATCCGTAGCCTCGGCAATGCGCTGGCCATCCTCTTGGAAAACCGCCATCAGAAGGCTGAGCTGCAGGCCGCCAAAGTGGCCTTGGAAAACCGGGTTGAGGAGCGTACGCGAGAACTTGCCAACGTCATCGAGAGCTGTGGCGACATGATCGCCATGCTGGACATGGACTATTGCTATCGCCTCTTCAACTGCGCCTTCCACGACGAGTTTCAGCGGGTCTTCGGGCAAGATATAAAGCCGGACGATTCGTTGCTCCAGGTGCTGGAGCACGTCCCAGGCGACCTCGCCACAGCCAAGGAATACTGGGACCGTGTCCTCGGGGGCGAGGATTTCACCGTCACTCGGGAGTTTGGCGATTCGGCCTTGCAGCGCATTTGGTATGAGATTCATTTCAGTCCAGTCCGCGACGCCGAAGGCAAGGTGGTCAGCGCGGTGCAGGTGGCCCGCAACATCACCGGGCGTAAGCAGGCGGAGGAGGCCCTGCGGAAAAATGAGGAACGATGGCGCTTCGCTCTGCACGCGGGCCAGATGGGAGCTTGGGATCTTGATCTGGTAACCCACTCAGCGTATCGCTCGCCTCGCCATGACCAGATTTTCGGCTATGAAACGATGTTGCCGACTTGGACCTACGAAATGTTCCTCGAACACGTGCTTCCCGAGGACCGCTCGGAGGTAGATCGAGCATTTCGCGAGGCAAATGCCGCGCATGGCATTTGGACATTTGAGTGCCGGATCCGTCGTGCGGATAACGCCGTGCGTTGGATTTTTGCCGAAGGGGCTCAAGAACGAAACAAGGAAGGAATACCAGTGCGGATGTCTGGCGTCGTACAAGACATCACTGAGCGCAAGCTGATGGAAGAGGCGCTGCGAAAAAGCGAACACAAATTCCACGTCGTGGCAGATTTCACTTATGACTGGGAGTATTGGGTGGGAGAAGACGGGCGGATGATCTACGTTTCCCCATCGTGCGAACGCACCACCGGCTACACGTGCGAAGAGTTCTACTCAGACAACCTGCTCTTGAAAAAAATCGTCCATCCGGAGGATGTTCAACTTTTTGATGCCCATCTTCGTGAAACGCATGACGAGGATCGCGCAGAGTTGCAAGCTCGCACGGCATCAACGCCGTCCAACCTGCCTAGTGGCAACCGGGTTGAGTATCGGATCATAAAAAAAGACGGATCAGTGGTTCATATTGGTCATTTGTGCCAGCCTGTTTTCGATGAGGGACGCTACCGTGGCCGGCGGGTATCCAGCAGAGATATCACCGAGCGCAAGGTAGCCGAAGCGCGGATCGCGCGTCTCACGCAGCTCTACGCGGCACTCAGCCAAAGCAATCAGGCCATCGTGCATTCCGACAGCGAGGAGGATCTCCTGCCGACAATCTGCCGCGATCTGGTGAAATTCGGCGGAATGAAGATGGCATGGATTGGGCTGCTTGACGAAGCAACGGGAATAGTCCGTCCGGTGGCCGCCTACGGCATTGGCACAGAATATACTGAAGGGATCCAGATTTCGGTGAAGCCGGAAGATCCCTTGGGCAAAGGACCGACGGGGTCTGCAATCCGTGAGAATCGGGCGTTCTGGTGCGAGGATTTTCAGAATGATCCGAGCACGGTTCCTTGGCATGAGCGCGGCGCGCAATACGGCTGGGCGGCCACGGCTTCGCTCCCCATTCACAGGGAAGGGCGTTCGGTCGGAGCCCTCTCCATCTACAGCGACAAAACGGGAATTTTCGACGATGACGCCCGTGGCCTTCTGGATGAAATTGCCAGCGACGTCAGCTTCGCCCTGGATAGCTTTACTAACAAGGCCGAGAGGAAGCGGGCGATGGAAGCTCTGGAGGAGAAGACCGCCGAAATGGAGCGCTTCGCCTACACCGTCTCGCATGATCTCAAAAGCCCGCTGGTAACAATTATGACGTTCCTCCGCTACTTGGAGAGGGATCTGGATGCAAAAAAGCCCGATTCGGTTACCAAGGACTTGGGGTTTATCCACGGTGCTGCTGACAAGATGGGGGGGAGGCTGGATGCTTTGTTGAAGTTGGCCCGCACCGGCCTCAACGGGAGTGCTCCTGCGGAGGTGACCGTGCAGGAGATCGCGAAGGAGGCGATCGGCCTCGTCGCCGGACAGATTGCCGAGCGGGGTGTCCAGCTGCAGGTCACCAAAGAGCCGGTCTGGATCACCGGAGACCACGCCCGCCTCGTGGAAGTTTTCCAAAACCTGATCGACAACGCCGTAAAGTTTCTTGGAGATCAACCGCAGCCCCGGATCGAGATCGGGGCGGAGAAGGTAGGAGGCGATATCGTCCTGTTCGTCCGAGACAACGGCAAGGGGATCGATCTGCAACACCAGACCAAAGTCTTTGGCCTGTTTGAAAAGCTCGATGCAAGCGCTCCCGGTTCCGGGATGGGACTGGCCCTGGTGCGGCGCATCGTCGAACTGCATGGCGGCAAGATCTGGGTGGAGTCGGAGGGGTTGGGCCATGGCACCACCTTCCGGTTCACCTTCGCAAAATCACAACTTCGGCAGCCTGCCTGATCAGGCTTCACAAAAAATGATAACGACTAAGATTGTCGTTTAAAAATGTTGCAAAAATCTGGGGCAGGGATATTCTGAAATCGTTCTGGGGGGAACAGTAGGCCGTCACAGCAATCGTTGTGGCGGCCTACATTTTTTTTGCACTGGGTGGTTTTACCGAGAGCGAGCAGACTTCTTACGTTGAAGCCCGGCAAAAATCCCCGTATGACGGCACTGACGGATCTTGCCAAAACGACTATCGAGTGCATAAAAGATAATGCAGTCACAAAAAGCATGACGATATGGATCATCCCCTTGTGAGCAACTCCGAACTCTACGGCTTGGCTCCGGACTGCTCTGCTGTAACAAGGCAGCAATCCAATCAACCCTGCGCGGCACTCGAGGACCCATCTCCAGCCAAACATGACCATCAGACAAGGATCCTGCTCGTCGAAGATGAGGCCATGATCGCGATGAGCGAGCAGATGGAGCTCGAACTCTACGGGTATCAGGTCGTGGTGGCTGGCACGGGGGAAGAGGCGGTTGAGATTTGCGGCACCGATCCCGAAATCGATCTCATCCTTATGGACATCGACTTGGGGGCGGGGATGAGTGGCCCCGAGACTGCAACTCAGATTCTCAAGGCCCACCAAGTGCCGGTCGTCTTCCTTTCCAGCCACACCGACCGGCAAGTGGTCGCACTGACCGAAAAAATTTCCTCGTACGGCTACGTCGTCAAGAACTTGGGCATTACAGTTCTTGATGCTTCGATCAAAATGGCCCTCAGGCTGTTCCAAGCCAACGTCCGGCTTGAGTGTGAGAAGGAGCATCTCCAGACCACCCTCAATTCCATTGGGGAAGCCGTGATCACCACGGATACCGCCGGGCGCATTACCCGCATCAATCCCATCGCACTGAACCTGACGGGGTGGAGCTTGGACGATGCATTGGGGAAACCGATCCAGGAGGTGGCGGCCATCACAAGCTCCCAGACTGCCCTTCCATCAGCTCATCCGGTACATGCAGCGATTGCATCTGGCGCGATTGTCGAGCGCAAAAGGCCATCGCTCCTCATTGCCAAAGGCCGTACAGAGCATCTGATTTCAGTTTGCGCGACCCCGATGAAAGGCAGCCTTGGGGAAATTATCGGGGCCGTACTCACGTTCCGAGATATTACTGAGGAATCGCGCATGCGGCTTGATCGCAAGGAGGAGGAGCATGCCATTGCGGCGTCGCAGCGCGCCGCCAAGATTGGCTCCTACAAAGGCGATTTTGTTCAGGGAGTTTGGGAAACCTCAGAGGAAATGGACAGGATTGCTGGAATCGACGCCACTCACGAAAAGAGCCTGAATGGCTGGTTCGCCCTCATCCATCCCGAAGACGTGGAGATGGTAAAGGCTCACATGCAGGAGGACGTGATCGGGCAGCGGAAGCCGTTCAATAAGGAATACCGGCAAGTCAGGAAGTCTGACGGCGAAATAAGATGGCTGCACGGCCTTGGCACCGTCACCTTTGATTCCTCTGGAAATCCTCTCACCATGATTGGAACCATTCAGGACATCACCGAGGTTAAGGAGCTGCAGGATAGGCTCAGGGAGACCCAGGAACGACTGTTTCTGTTCATGCAGCATTCGCCCGTTTACACATATCTGAAGGAGGTAAACGACAGGGAAAGCCGCGTTCTGCTCGCAAGTGAAAGTTTCGTCGACCTCATCGGGATTCCTGGCTCGCAGATGGTAGATAAATCGATGGAGGAACTGTTCCCTTCAGAGTTTGCAGCCAAGATGACAAGAGATGACTGGGCTGTCGTCTCTGGCAACCAAGCCTTGACCTTGGATGAAGAATTTAACGGCCGCCATTATACATCCATCAAATTTCCCATTACTCAGGGGGGGCGAAAGCTGCTTGGAGGCTACACGATCGACATTACAGAGATGAAGCACGCGGAAGAGGCGCTTCGGAGGAGTGAGGAAACTCATCGAAGCATCCTTGAGACGGCCATAGACGGCTTTTGCACGGCGGACGCGCAGGGACGCCTGCTGGAAGTCAACGAGAGCTATTGCCGGATGAGCGGCTACAGCGCCCAGGAGCTGCAGGCCATGAGTATTTGCGACTTGGAGGCCAACGAAACACGCGCAGAAACAGCCGCACGCATCCGGCAGATCATGGCGCAGGGAGAGGCTCGTTTTGAGTCCCGGCATCGCCGCAAGGATGGGTGTATTTTTGATGTCGATATCCGCGTTAAGTACAGCCCCGCCGAAAACACCCTGGCGGTATTTGCTCGCGACATCAGTGAGCGCAAGCTCGCCGAGGTGGCGCTCAGCGAGATGCAGACGAGGCTCACCTTTGCGATGGATCAGGCGCAGCTCGCCTATTGGGAAATGGATGCCGCCACAAAAACCTTCACGTTCAACGACCGGATTTACGCACTCCACGGCACGACCGCCGAACGAGAGGGCGGCTACCAGATGTCGGCGGATGTCTTTGTCCGTGAATTGCTGCCACCGGACGATCGGCCCGTTGTTGCTGAGAGTATACGCAATGGGCTGTCGGGCGCGGCCACGAAAATACAGTTAGAGCACCGCATTCTGCGACGCGATGGCGAACTCCGCCACGTCTTGGTACGCATCAATATGACTGCCGACGACACGGGCCGCATTATCGGCGCCTGCGGATGCAACCTGGACATCACGGAGCGCAAGCTGGCGGAGGAACAAATCAAAGCCCTGCTTGCTGAAAAGGATCGGCTTCTTGAGGAGGTGCATCACCGGATCAAGAACAACATGTATGCGGTCAAGAACCTTCTCACCATCCAGGCAAGCACTGTCTCAGAGGCCGCTGGGCGGGGGCACCTGCTAGAGGCCGCCAGCCGCGTGCAAAGCATGATGCTGCTCTACGACAGCCTGCTGCATTCATCGGACTATCTTTCCGTGTCAATTCGACCGTTCCTCTCTTCGCTGGCTGATGCCGTTGTTGCCAGCTTTTCGGGCAACGTCCTGGTGACCATTGAAAAAGAGATCGAAGATTGTTTGCTCAGGGCGGGAAAGACTCAGCCTCTCGGGCTCATTCTCAACGAGGTGCTGACCAATTCCATGAAGCATGCGTTTGTTGGGAGAGCCTGCGGCAAGGTGGCCGTGACGTTTCATGTGAGCGAAGGTCGAGGGGTGCTGGAGGTACAGGATGATGGGAAGGGGATGCCGGACTCGATCGATTTTGAAAAGGCTCCAAGCCTTGGGCTGAAGCTCATTCAGCTCCTTGCCAAACAAATCGGCGGCACCGTTCGTGTCATGCGGCGCGATGGAACGACGGTAATCGTCGAGTTCCCAATGTAGGGGGCTCTCGTTTGCAGACTTGGTGATCTACACGACCGTGAACGATCCCGCCGTAGTGCAAAACGCTCTCAGCCTCAACATACAGAACTGCCTTATCAAACCCTACACCGATGAAGACGTCTTTCGCGAATCACGACAGGCGTGCGCCAACCCGTGGCGCAACCTGCAGTTTGAGGAGGAAAAGTCATTTTGTGCACAGATGTGCTGTTCGCCGGGCAACCTGCGCGGCCCGCGAGGATCTGGTGGGGGAGATTGACAAGAATCGGAGAATGACGGCAGAGGACATCGCGTTGCTGAGAGAGCGAGTTAGCACGGGTAACATAAGGAAGGGGAGCAGATTGCGATCGAGAACGAGAAAGTCGCCGCTTGCAGCGCTCCGATGTTCATTTAAATTACAACATGAACGTGCTTAACGAAGCTGCCGAGATGGAAATCTCAACAGATCCCTGTCTCTCCTCGGAGCGGCAAACGATTGTTGATCTCCATTCCATCATCAATTTGGTCAACGTGCTGCATGGATGCCTTCAGCTCCTGCGCGCAGAGGGGGGAGCTGAGCTGCAGAAAGTCGTCGAGTTCGGCTATCGGTCTAGCAACGCCTTGGGCAAGCGGACGCACGGAGGCGGATTCGGCCTGTCGAAAGCGCTTTGGGTGGCGAAAAACTTCGGCGGGCGGATGTGGATCCGTTCATGCGTGGGTGTTGGCACCCGTGTGACCATCTTCATTCCGGCGCAACCAGGCAAATCTGCAGTGGAACACGAACTTGAAAAAGCGAAAGGGTAGGACAGCCGTTGACCTAGCTCCTGTGCTACGCTACCCACCATCATGAGATATTTCTTAGCCATCGTCCTGCCTCCCGTAGCCGTTCTGCTGTGCGGCAAGCCTATTCAATCCATCTTGAACCTGCTGCTGACCCTGTGCTTCTGGATCCCTGGCGTCGTTCATGCCCTCTTCGTCGTCAATAACGACCTCGCAGACGAGCGGGCCGAGCGAATGATCGCTGCAGTGAAGCAAGAGACGATGGGATTTCTGAAGAAGTGACGATGGCGAAGATGCCGGATCTGCGTATCCTGACTTCTGGCTCCATCTCTGTCCTTGCTAAAACAGCCGGAGGCCCCACGATTCGTGTTACGGCTCTTGGTTGCGTTTGCTCCTCGTGTACTGAAAGTCCCTATACCAGAGAGTGCAAGAAAATATACCATCGTTCGTTGGGAACTCAGCGGGTAACGATCCTTTGCCGGAAGTTCATCCCCTCATCCCTCATTCCGTGATTTTCCCAATCGTTGGCATTGGTGCATCAGCGGGCGGGCTGAAAGCGTTTGAGGCCTTCTTTTCCGGCATGCCAGCGGACACGGATCCGGGCATGGCGTTCGTGCTGGTGCAGCACCTGGCCCCTGACCACAAGAGCATCCTCTGCGATCTGATTCAGCGCTACACGCGCATGAAGGTGTTTGAGATCGATGACGGAATGGCGGTGCAGATCAACTGCGTCTACATCATTCCTCCTGCGCACGACTTGGCCTATTTCAACGGTTCGCTGCATTTGCTTGAGCCCACATTGCCCCGCGCACATCGCCTGCCAATTGACTTCTTTTTTCGCTCGCTTGCGCAGGACCTTCACGAGCGGGCTATCGGCATTGTACTCTCCGGCACGGGCAGCGACGGAAGTTTGGGCATCCGGGCGATCAAAGGCGAAGGCGGCATGGTCATGGCTCAGACGCCCGAGTCCACGGAGTTCGAAGGAATGCCTCGCGTCGCACTCGAGACGGGCATGGTGGACTACGAGCTGCCGCCAGCCGAGATGCCCGCACAGCTGATTGCTTACGTCTCGCACGCCTTCGGCAAGCGCGCGGCAATCGTCGAGCCTCACCAGAGCGAGAACGCGCTGAATAAGATCTTCCTCCTGCTGCGCTCCCAGACCAGCCACGACTTTTCTCAATACAAACCAAGTACGGTCCACCGCAGGATCGAACGGCGCATGGCTGTCCACCGGATCGAATCGATGGACAGCTATGTCAAGTTTTTGCAGGAGGCGCCACCTGAGGTCGATGCGCTTTTTCGAGACCTGCTCATCGGCGTGACAAATTTTTTTCGAGATCCGGAGGCATTTCAGATGCTGGAGGAAAAAGTCATCCCCCAGCTCTTCGAGGGGAAGCCTGATGGGGCCGAGATTCGTGTCTGGTCAGCTGGCTGTTCTACTGGCGAGGAAGCGTATTCGATCGCCATCCTGCTGCAGGAGCGCATGGAGGCGCTCAAGCGGCGCTACAAGGTGCAGGTCTTCGCCTCGGACATTGACAGCTTCGCTGTGGCCAAGGCTCGGAGCGGCCTCTACCCTGCCAGCATCGCGGCCGACATCACCCATGACCGGCTGGCCCGCTACTTTGTGCCTGAGGGTGGCCAATTCCGCGTCCACAACAGCATTCGAGACCTGGTGATCTTTTCCGAGGTGGACCTGATCAAGGATCCACCCTTCTCCAAACTTGATCTGATCAGCTGCCGCAACCTCCTGATTTATCTTGGGGCCGAGCTGCAGCAGAGGATCATTCCGATGTTCCATTACGCTCTCAAACCCAAGGGCAGCTTGTTTCTGGGCACTTCCGAAAGCGTGGGGGATTTCGGCGATCTCTTTGCCTCGCTGGATCGCAAAAGCAAGCTGTACCAGCGCAAGGAGGATATTTACGATCGGCAGCGCTTGGCCTTGAACCGGGCGATTGCGCCCGTACAGGCGGGAGAGAAGGCGCGAGCTCCCGCCAAGAAGGCCGTGAAACAGCCGATGCGCGAGCTGGCCGAGCGGGCGCTCTTGCAGCACGCCACAGCCGGGGCGCTTGTGAATGCCAATGGCGATATTCTCTACATCCACGGACGCACCGGGATCTATCTCGAGCTCACGGCGGGCGAGGCTGGCATCAACAATATCCTCAAACTTGCCCGAGAGGGGCTGACCTTCGATCTGACCATGGCCCTGCACAGAGCGGCAGCCACGCGTGAGGTCGTACAGAGGCCAGGTCTGCGCATCAAAACCAACGGACACTTCGCAACGGTCAACCTCACCGTTCGTCCGGTGCCTCCGAGCGCACCCGCCGCAGAGAACGATGCGCAGCTCTACATGGTTGTCTTGGAGGAAGCGCCTGAGGTGGTGCGGCCGGAGGGCACCACAGCACACACCGACACCGATGCGTGCATCGCGGAGCTCAAGCAGGAATTGCAGGCGCGGGAAGAATTTCTGCGGAACTCCCATGAGGAGCTGGAAACTTCGGCCGAAGAGCTCAGGTCCTCCAACGAGGAAATGCAGTCGGTCAACGAAGAGCTGCAATCCACCAACGAGGAGCTGGAGACCTCCCAGGAGGAGCTGCAGTCCGTCAACGAGGAGCTGCTCACGGTCAACGCCGAGATGGAAACCAATGTGAAGGATCTGGCGAGGGCCAATAATGACATCAGCAACCTGCTGTCCGGCACCGGGATCGCCACGATCTTTGTAACGATGCAACAGCGCATCCTAAGCTTTACCCCGGCCACCGCCGAGATCATCGACCTGCTCCCCTCCGATGTGGGGCGTCCCCTGTCCAACTTCGTCGCGAACTTGAAAGGCTACGAAAGCATCGCTGCCGACGTGAAGTCTGTCTTGGACACTCTGGTTCCCAAAGAGTTGGAGGTCGAGTCGACGAAGGGAAGGATTTACATTCTGCGCATCCAGCTCTACCGGACGCGTGACAATGCGATCGAAGGCGCGGCGATCAATTTCCTGGACGTCACCGAGCTGAGAAAAGCGACCGTCAAAATCAGCGACATGCAGAGGGTGGAGGAAGCCCTGCGCAAAGCCAATGATATGCTCCGCCTTGCTGTGGTCGTGCGCGATGCCCACGATGCCATCACCGTCCAGGATCTGGAGGGACGCATCATCGCATGGAACCCCGGCGCGGTGCGGATGTTTGGCTGGAGCGAAGCCGAGGCGCTGGCCATGAACGTGAGGGACCGCATCCCGCAGGAGCTTCGCGACAGAGCTCTCGACAAGCTCGCACAGCTCAGCCGGGCGGAAATCCTGGAACCCTATCGCACCCGGCGGCTCACCAAAACTGGTTCGCTCGTCGAAGTTTCGATCATCTCATCGTCCTTGCTCAATAATGCCGGGGAAATGTATGCAATCGCCACCACAGAACGTGCGGTCAGCATGGGTATCACATAGCAAGATCTCCCCGATACAAGCGAACCTCATGAATCTCTCCCTCGCCGAAAACCTGCGGAATCTGCGGATAAAAAAAGGATCTGATCCGCAGATTGCGCGGATTGCCGCAGATTTTTTGAAGGACCGACCATGAGTACGCCTCCTCAAAATCCCGGGTTCTCGGCAAACGACATGCGCCAGCGGGCTGAAGCCGTATTCCGGGACAGTGTCGCACCGCCGCCAGAAAACCTTTCTGAACTCTCGCACGAAGAGAACCAGGCACTCGTCTACGAGCTCAGGGTGCACCAGATCCAGATGGAGATGCAGAACGAGGAGCTGCGATCGGCGCAGATCAGACTGGAGAATTCGCAGCAGCGCTATTTCGAACTCTACGATCTGGCGCCGGTCGGCTATTGTACCGTCGACCAGCAGGGGCTGGTCCAGGAAAGCAACCTTGCTGCAGCCACCCTTCTCGGCGTCCCCCGCGGAAACCTTGTCGGAACGTCTCTTCACCGTGCGATCCACAAGGAAGACGCAGACAATTTTTATCTGCTGTGCAAGCGCCTGCTCGAGACCTCTGACCCGCAGGAATGCGACTTGCGGATGGTCAGGCAGGGCGGCATGCCTTTCTGTGCGCATCTGAGAACAACCATCGCGAAAAGCGAGGATAGCGGCCCCTTAATCCGAATCGTGATAACCGACATTTCCGCGCGCCAGAAGTTGATGACGGAGCTGAGAGAGGCTTCGCTCTACTCGCGCAGCCTTCTGGAATCCAGCCTGGACCCGTTGGTCACCATCAGCCTCGAAGGCAGAATCTCCGACGTCAATTCGGCGACAGAGAGGGTCACCGGCCTCGGCCGGGAAATGCTCATCGGAAGCGATTTTGCAGATTACTTCACCGATCCTGAAATGGCGCGGGCCGGGTACATGAAGGTGTTTTCTGATGGCCAAGTGATCGATTACCCTCTGGCCATCCGGCACGCATCCGGAGCAATCACCGACGTGCTCTATAACGCTTCGGTTTATCGGAATGAACAGGGGGAAGTTCTTGGGGTTTTCGCCGCCGCCCGGGACATCACCGAGCGGAAGAAGGTGGAGGAAGAACGGGCAGAAGTCATGTCCCGCCTCACAAAAATCGCCAATCAGGTGCCTGGGGTCGTTTACCAATATCGTTTGCGCCCCGATGGAACCTCCTGCTTTCCTTATGCGAGCGAAGGCATCCGCGAGATCTACGGAGTCAGTCCGGAGGAGGTCTGTGAAGATGCCTCAAAGGTTTTTGCCGTTCTCCACCCAGCCGACGCCGACGGCATCGTCGACTCGATCAAGAAATCGGCTCAAGATCTCGAGCCATGGCACCATGAGTATCGGGTTCTCTTTGGCGATGGCAAGATGCGGTGGGTGCTCGGCAACGCCCTGCCACAGCGCGAAGCAGACGGATCAACGCTCTGGCATGGATTCATCACTGACATCACCGAGCGCAAGCATGCGGACTTGAAGCTGAGGGCGGCGCTCACCGAGGCGCAGGGTTTCCGCCAGGCGCTGGATCACGTTTCCGCCTTCATCTACATCAAGGATCTCCAGTCGCGCTACGTCTATGCCAATCAGCCGACGCTGAAGTTATTCGGTTGCTCGGCCGAGGAACTCACAGGTTGCGACGATACCCGCTTTTTCCCGCCCGACACGGTGAAACAACTGCGGGAAATTGACGGGCGAGTGTTCCTCGGCGAGCACACGGCTCAAGAAATCGTTCTGGCAGGCAACGGGGGGCGGTCGGTCGCCTACTGGGAAATCAAGTCCCCGTTTTACGAGGCTCACGAGCCTCAGACGATTGTTGGATTGATCGGCATTTCCACCGACATTACCGAGCGCAAGCAGATGGAGGAAGACCGGGACGCTGCCTTGAGCCTCCTCACAAGTATCGCCAAACAGGTGCCGGGGCTTGTCTATCAGTTTCTTCTGCGCCCGGATGGCAGCTCATGCCTGCCTTACGCCAGTGAGGCCTTTCGTGAGATGTTCGCCCTCACACCAGAGGAGGTCCTCGAGGATGCGTCCAAGGTATTTGCCAGAGTCATCCCGGCCGACCTTGCCGGGCTCAATGCCTCCATCCAGCAAGCAGCGCTGGACTTGTCCCCGTGGCAACACGACTTTCGGGTGAGGCGCGACGACGGCTCGGTCCGGTGGCTGTCCGGCAACTCGCGGCCGCAACGGAAAGCCGACGGCTCCACGCTTTCGAGCGGCTACATGGCCGATATCACTGAGCGGAAGCTTGCCGAGGTGGCGCTGAGCGAGACGCAGGAGAGGCTCGCCTTGGCGATGGACCAGTCCCAGCTCGCCTATTGGGAAATGGATGCCGCCACAAAAACATTCACGTTCAACGACCGGTATTACAATCTCCACGGTACGACCGCCGAACGGGAGGGAGGTTATCAGATTCCGGTCGATGTCGCTATCCGCGAATTACTGCCGCCGGAAGACCAGCGCTTGGTTGCCGAGAGTATCCTCGGGGGGGTATCAGGCGAGGCCACGGAGCTGCAGTTGGAGCACCGCATCCTTCGCCGCGATGGCAAACTCCGCCACGTATTGGTTCGCATCAACATGATTCGCGACAACACGGGCCGCATTACTGGTGCCCGAGGATCCAATCTGGACATCACCGAGCGCAAGCAGATGGAGGAAGCTCTGGAGAAGAAGACCGCCGAGATGGAGCGATTCACCTACACTGTCTCGCACGATCTCAAAAGCCCGCTGGTGACAATTAAGACCTTCCTCGGATTTCTGGAAAAGGATCTGACCGATCAAAACGCGGAGCACTTGTCCAGGGACTTGGGTTTTATTCACGGCGCTGCTGACAAGATGGGGGATCTGCTGAACGAATTGCTGAAGCTTGCTCGCGTTGGCTACAACAGAAATGACATTGTACAAGTGCCATTGCAGGAGGTTGTGCAGGAGGCGCTGTTCTTGGTCGCTGGCCAGATTGCCGAGCGTGGAGTCCAGGTGCAGGTCACACAGGATCCGGTCTGGCTCACCGGAGACAGGGTTCGCCTCGTGGAGGTTTTTCAAAATCTGATTGATAATGCCGTGAAGTTCCTGGGCGACGAGCCCGCTCCGAGAGTGGAGATCGGGGTGGAGGTGGCATCAGACGAAAATGTCATATTCGTTCGGGACAACGGCAAAGGGATCGGCCTGGCGTACCAGCCCAAAGTTTTTGCATTGTTCCATCAGATTGATGACTGCGCGCCGGGGTCCGGCCTCGGGCTGGCGCTGGTGCGGCGCATCGTCGAGCTCCACGGCGGCAAGATCTGGGTGGAATCAGACGGCTTGGGTCATGGCTCCACCTTCCGCTTTACCTTGGCAAAAACACAGCTTCGGCAGCAGGGGCCTGCCATGTCGCCTCACCTGAAATAGAAAACTCCCACTCTATGAGAACATCTCCCCTCTCCCTTATCATCCTCGAAGACGAGGTAGCACACGTGAACGCCGTACTACTCTCCTTTGAGGATTCCGATCCGCCGGTTGAGATCCGAGTGGCTCGCACCGTGAGGGAATACTGTGAGCAGGTGGCGGAGCGCGCACCTGACATTGCATTGATGGATCTCAACCTGCCCGATGGGGACGAGATGGAGGCGCTGACATTGTTGTCGGAGAATAGCCCATTTCCCGTCCTAGTGATGACTAGTTGTGGCAACGAAGCTGTGGCGGTGGCGGCAATGAAAGCTGGTGCGCTCGATTATCTTGTGAAGTCGCCAGAGGCTTTTGCGGATATGCCGCGAACGGTTCGGCGTGTGCTGGACGAGTGGGATTTGTTCGAAGATCGGAGGCAGGCCGGTGATCAAGAGCGGGCGTATGCGCTTTTATTGGAAGCGATCCAACGGGAGCGCCGTGCGTAGACGCGCAGGCAAAGTATTGCCCTGGCTGGAGAAAAGATAAAACTTTTCGGAATAGCCAGGGTTGGATTGCGCATATGAATACTCCTCTCACCCGAACTATTGCTATCACGGTTTCGTTAGCCGCACTCAGCCTTCCGCTTGCAGCCGTGGCAGCCGATACGAGTGCTCCAAGCGAACAGGGACCAGCGGGCGGACCAAAACACAAACATCACAAGGGCGGGCCAAATGGCTTCGGGCCAAGTGGGCACGGCCCTCAAAAAGGTCCGCAAGGCGGACCGAACGGCCATGGACCCCAAAAAGGCCCTCAGGGTGGACCAGATGGTTCAGGTCCAACGAATCCGCCAGCCGGAAAATAAAAAAGAGAAGCGAAATCAGGCTTGTGCAGGGGGCAAGATCTTCCCTCCTCGCCCGCTCTAAAGGAGGGGGGACATTCCTGTCCCCCTTTGTTTAGCCATAGGGGGCAGGAATGCCCCCTCTCCTTTATTTCTTGAACCGCTCTAGCCCAGTGGGCAGGCGATGCCTCACCCTGCGGTCAGCATATGAGCCATCCAATTTTCGACATCGTGCAGTCGAAAATGGCCACCACGACACTCGCCCGCATTCCCCCTAAAAATCCTTGAATCCGTCTTCGAGCGGGATCTCGTCTTCTGGGTTCCTCTTTTTTGAGGGCCCGAGGGCTGGCCGGTAGATTGTTCCAATGCTGCCTTT
>Ga0194063_10000770_pt1 | contig 22462 bp, 17 predicted proteins | sample SepL3720m_MetaG_FD_155459 | JGI IMG/M metagenome (GOLD analysis project Ga0194063, IMG submission 155459) | Anoxic zone freshwater microbial communities from boreal shield lake in IISD Experimental Lakes Area, Ontario, Canada - Sep2016-L373-20m | ecosystem: Environmental > Aquatic > Freshwater...
GAACATAAAACCAAGAAAAATATTTTTGATTTTCACTTTATTAAAAATTCTTTTGTATTTGGAATGCCTCTTTTATCAATCATACTGGGGATTATATATGTGACAACAATTATTTTTGCACCAACCACGATGAATGCTCAAAAAGTGATGGCACAGGTCATTGAAGTCAATGATAATAACCAAAAACAAGGAGAATACCGTTACATGAAATACGAAATCACTACATTTTTTGATAAGAGTAGTAAAAACTTTTTATACGAAATCGTTGATGGCCATAATTTCCGTTTAACTAAAGAGTTAGATCCCTTAACAGGTAAAGTGATAAAACAGGTGGTATTTGATACCAGAGCAAATGCACAACAAATTGCAAATGAGGTTAAAAATTGTGATTTAAATATAAATAAGATTATGAATCTGGAGGATGGTACACAAGGATGTTTTCCAATTTACTATGAGCAATGTGATATTGCCAAAGATGCAGTAACCTGCAAAGTTGAAAAGGCGAAAAAAGAAAACAAATCTTTTTATAATGTTTTTCAACGTTCAAATGCTATTTGCTACATGGTCAACGATAGATACTTCATCATCTATGGCAATACAGCAGATGAAGATTTTATTCAAAAACATACATATGAAAGTACTAAAATCGATGGTAATAGCTCTGAGGAGGAAACTGTAAAAACCTTATCATCAAATGGTTATACTGAAATTGATAAATCTGTTTACATCGAATTATTTCAAATGCCTGAAATTATTGATGCCGAAGTACAGTATCAACGAGAAATAAAAGAATTGAAAGAAAATCCGGCTGAACTAGGAATAGATGACGGATCTGTTGTGAGAGTAGAGTTTAGAGGATATTATTATTTACAAATTTCCCCATTGATTTCTTTAAGTTTTGATCCACAGAAATTGATAGATGAGAACAAATCAACAGAATATATTGATATCTATATCCAGAAAAATGGCTTTCGAAAAGTTAGTATTGATGAATATGTTAGAGGAAATAATTCAAATATATTTTATGGAATTGATCCTGCACAGCCAATTGTGGATAATAATAGCATTGATCCAACAAATTTATTTTTACAATTAAAAGACAACAAAGATGTTAAATATATTGGAGAAAGGGAAATTGATGGCAAGAATGTTTATGTATTAGGTGTTGATCTAACAACAGATAATGGGAATAGGTATATTGAAGCATCATTTAATGCATTATCATATGAATTATACAAAGTCGACGAATATAAAATGTCAGAAGGTAAGAAAAATTTGGAACTTAGCTATAAGATAATTTCTTTAGATTATTCAAATACTGAACCTGCCTTTTGAGTAATAATTATTGATGTTAATCCAAGTTTTCCCTGGGTAAATATCAATAACGACATTAAAAAGAGTTTGATAATATTATACGAATATTTTTGGAAATTTAAAAAATAAGTAGAAAAAGTAGGGTTACTTATTACCGGGATTGAAACTCAAGTTCATCTTTTCTATTTTTTTGATAGCATCTGAATAAATTTGGAAAAGATTATTCATGTCGTCTAAGGTAAGGTTTGAAATCTTACAGATATAGACTTTATTTTTAGGGTTAAGTTTAATCGAAGTCTTAGTATTTATTTCTTGAATTATGCTAGGTAATATTGCAATTGTTTCTTTATAGCTTTTCCAGTACCAACTAATTACTTCGATCTCACCATTTGTCTTGGCATGAAATATTGAAACAGTTTCACCGTTTGCAGCTTCTATCTTTGGAGCAAAAGATCCTGTAACTGAACCAGTACCATAGGTAATATCAAATTCATTTTTTTCTCCAAATTCATAAAATTTATTTAATTTAGCAATATCATCAGATGCAAGAGCTTTCGTTGCTTCTTGAAAAAAGATTTCTTTTGTCCAAATTCGTCTTCCTGATTGACTACTTGATGTAACTTCTTTTTTAACTTCATTACCAAACAAACTTGGAATAATAATTTCATACTCTGCAACTTTGTAATATTCGAGTTCTACGGCATAAACATCAAATTGGCTATTGGAGTTTAAGAAAATTATTAGATCTTTCAAATTATCTACTAGTTTATCCATTACAATCAGAAACTTAAAATCGGCTTCATTTAGGCTATTTTTGATTCCTTCGATTGTGTCGTTAACTTCATTTTCTTCTAGTCCAAAGAAGCTAATTAGTTTTTCCTCCAGTGTGCATTTAAATTGATTATTAACTTTATCGTTTATCGAATTTATGAATTGTTGAAAGTCATTGCCATGCTTCCAAAGAGAAGCACCGTAATCCAATACCTGAGCAATCACAATCCTCTTATCTGGGTTAGTGTAAAGCTTAGTTTCAATGATATAAATATTTCCTTGACGGTCAAATCCGATTGCATCGATTGGTCCACTTTTTGTCTGAAACTCTCGGGCAGCAATAAATACCTTAATATTTTCCTCGATCTCGTCAACAGGAATTACTTCGGGGTGTTTTGTAATATATGCTTGGAGAACGTCCTCATCTTTAAATTTTGTCTTGTTAACCTTAACTGTTTGTCCTCCGTTTTTACTCACTAGTATAGGCATTTGTATTGATTAAAATGTAATATTACATATATTTTACTGATTTCAATCTCAAAGGAATTATACTTTCTCTTATAATACAGAATATTCGTAAACTCATCCTAATAGTGGCGGAGGGGGAGGGATTCGAACCCTCGACCGGGTTGCCCCAGTACTACTTTTCGAGAGTAGCTCTTTCGACCACTCAGACACCCCTCCATTTCGGAATTTGGTTTTAAGCGTTTGTTAAACGTTTCCCTTTCTTAATTTATAGTATATCAGGCTGACTAAAACTGTGGCGATGAAGTAGAAGATGATATTGATACTTGAGCAGAGCGTGCCATATCGCAAAGCACTAAATTGGGCAGATGTAGAATTGAAAATTACAGCTAATGCAGTTTTTTGAAAAAATTCTACATTGGGCAATAACACAAAGATGTAAATGATTAAACCAATAATTGATCCAATCAAATAAAATAAAGCACCATAGCTAGCCTCAATAATGGTTAGTTTAAAGACTTGATCGAATGTGGCTTTCTTCACATATTGTTGATAAATTGCCCGGATTGTGATTACCCGATACGCAATATTGATTGGAAAGCAAAATAAACTAAATATTCCAGAAGCTAGCAAATTAAAAACAAAACCAACGGTGAAATCAGCTAGATTAGTAAGGATTTTTAGAAATTTAATCATGGGCAAGGAAAAATAATTGTTTTTGGTTAGCTTTAGTATATTCCAGCTTAAATATGCACTCAACAGGAATCCCTGAAATACATTTAAGTATTAATTCAAGAATATGATATTAAGTATTATTCAGGGTAAACTACTATTGATTTTCAAATAGCTCAGGTTCGATTCTTCAATTAACTTAAATATGCACTCAACAGGAATCGGACCTGCAACCTCTTCTTCCGCAAAGAAGTGCTCTATCCAGTTGAGCTATGAGTGCACCGTAATTGCATTATACAAAAGAAAGTAGAAAATGAGAAACTGAAATTTATGGATTTGTCGTATCAGTTTTTTGGATGACTGGTGCATCTATTGGATCTTTTGTTTTGATATTATCAGATTCGATAAATTTGATTAAAGGCTGGTATTCACCATCGAGAAAATGTTGTATCAATCCGGCACCTGCTTCTTGAGCAGACCAATAATCAATAAATTGTACTAGATACGATGTGATTTTCACAATATTACCATCACCGAGAAGGATAATTAGTTTCCGTGGTATGGCTTCAGCATTATCTTTAATAATAAAATGAATCATTATTTCATCTTGGCGTTTAGTCAGCCAAAATGCTTGCAGTCGATTCCAGACAATTAATTCTGAAAATGTATGTAGACCACGATTAGTAATTTCATGAGTAATTTTTTTTGGTGGAATTGTATTTAGTGCGTATGTGATAAATAGCATGCCAATTACCACAAAGATCAAAAGAAAATTTTCTGTTAGAGCAGCAAGAACAATGATAATCATGGCAATAACTGCTACAATTACATACCAGCGACGATCTTTCACCTGAAAAGTACGTTCTGGTGCGATCCATTTAATTACACTTACAATAGGTTTTTGTTCTTCAAGTAAGACATCACGTATGCGTCTATTTTCTTCAATGATTCGATCCAATCGGGCTAGATCCTCCTGGGTGTTTTGTGTGGAATTATTCATACATGGATATTTAATATTCTTTTATTCTAGATTGCATCTGAGATGATTGCAAGATCAAGATGCAAATTTTGTTTGTTCAAACTAGTCACAGTTAAGTATAATTGAGCTATTATTTTTCTAAGTATAAATGTAATGATTCAAAAAAGACATATTACCAAACCGTTAATTTCAATTGTTGCACCAGTTTATAATGAAGAAGCTTGTATTCAGGAATTTTTAAAAAGAATTACTAAAGTAATCAAGGATAATAAGATCAACTATGAATTAGTTTTGGTAAATGATGGTAGTAATGATAATTCACCGCTGATTATTGTCAAAGAAGCATTGGAAAATAAGCGAATCAAATTGATAAATTTTTCACGTAATTTTGGTCATCAGGTGGCGGTCAGTGCCGGATTGGACTTTGCCAAAGGCGATGCAGTGGTTATTATTGATACTGATCTTCAAGATCCACCTGAGGTAATTCCGGAATTAATTAATAAATGGCAGGAGGGTTTTGATATTGTAAATGCCAGACGAAAAACTCGAAAGGATTCGTTTCTTAAAATTTTAAGTGCCAGGTTCTTTTATCGTATTTTAAATTTATTGCTTTCCAGTCATATTCCGGAAAATGTAGGGGATTTTAGACTGCTTGATCAGCGTCCAGTTGCTGTTTTACGAAGTTTTGAAGAAAAAAGTCGATATTTACGTGGTCTTTCCAGCTGGATCGGCTTTGATCAAACCTTTGTAGATTATGATCGTGATGCTAGATTTGCAGGATCTACACACTATCCAATAAAAAAAATGTTGCAATTAGCATTTAATGCGATTTTTTCATTTTCATCAATACCGCTAAAAATTGCCAATGTAACAGCTTTTTTCTTTTTATTTATTGCATTTGTAGTATTTTGCTATGTTTCCGGCTCAATGATCTTTGGACAAACAGTACCAGGCTGGGCTTCACAGATTTTGATTTTTACCACGTTTAATGGTATTGAACTTTTTGTATTAGGTATTATTTCTGAATATATCGGGAGAATTTATTCTCAAGTGCAAAATCGGCCTTTATACATTGTGTCGGATACTATTAATTTAAAATAAACTTAAAACAGGAATTTTATATTTGGTATTTCAGTTATTTTTAAAATTTTGATTGTCGATTTCAAAATTTGTGCTTCTTACTTTTTACTAATTTACTATTTTCCCTCATGGTTCCACTTGCAGAAAAACTTCGTCCTCAAAAATTGGAAGATTTTGTTGGTCAGGAACATATTATTGGTATAGGTAAGCCGCTAAATGAATTACTTGCTCGCAAAAAGATTAGTTCTATGATTTTCTGGGGACCGCCTGGATCAGGCAAAACTAGCCTTGCAAGGCTTATTGCCAATTATATTGAAGCTGATTTTATTCCATATTCTGCTGCGATAGGAAGTATTGTCGAGGTCAAAAAGATAATTAGTAAAGCAGCTCAGGATAAAGGCTTTTTCCAAAAAGAAACAGTATTATTTATTGATGAGATTCACCGTTTCAACAAAGCCCAGCAGGATGCATTTCTCCCTTTTGTAGAAAATGGCACTATTATTCTGATTGGAGCTACTACAGAAAATCCCGGATTCAGTATTATTGCTCCCTTGATTTCACGAAGCAGGGTGTACAAGCTAGAAGCGTTAAATGATAAACAAATTGAGCAGATTATTGCCAGGGCTGTAAAAGAATATCCTGATACTACTTGGGACAAAGAATCATTAGCCCTTATTGTATTACATGCTAATGGAGATGCCCGATTTGCGATTAATGCTGTGGAGCTATCAGCAGCAATCCACAAAAAAGTATCCCTCAAAGCCATGGAAAAAATTCTTCAGCAGAAAAATATTCTCTATGATAAAAAGGGTGATGCTCATTATGATACTATTTCTGCCTTTATTAAGAGCATGCGTGGTGGTGAGCCTGATGCGACTTTGCATTATCTTGCCCGGATGATCAAAGCTGGTGAAGATCCAGTTTTTATTGCCCGAAGAATGGTGATTTTTGCCTCGGAAGATATTGGTAATGCTCGGCCTAATGCTCTGGTTCTAGCAGTAGCAGCTATGGACGCAGTGAAAATGATTGGAATGCCTGAATCACAGTTAATTTTGGCTCAAGTGGCGACATATCTTGCTACAGCCCCCAAATCTATTGCTTCTACAGCTGGGATCTCCGCTGCTCTAAAGGATCTAGAGATTGAAAGACTTGGTCCTATCCCACTACAGCTTCGGAATCCTGCGAACAAGGTGATGAAGGGTTTTGATTACGGTAAAGGTCATATTCGTTATCCTTGGCTTGAAGAGCAGAAAACTGGTAGAAAAATTAAACAACAATATCTACCGGATAATTTGAAAGATAGAAAATATTATCAGCCAGAATGGGAATAAATATCTAAAATTTCCATTAATTATTCAAAATTATCAGTTACAAATTAATTTTCTTCATTTTCTCGATTTTGACTTTGCAAAATCAGCTTTTGCTACTATAATTAACAAGATTTTCTTAAAGCAGTAAAAGCTTTACAAAATAGCGTTGACATTTGTCAAAAAGTGTGGTATAGAAAGGTTCGCGTATGTTAAAAAACTCTTTTTTTCCTAAAATATAATAACTTTAAAAATTAAAACGCATTGAATTATTTCAAGGTGCGTATTTTTTATTTATAAACCCAAGTTAAGATTATTTTACTATGAATAAATCAATTCCTCGTCTTAACCTAGCCAAGCATGAGCTTTTTAAGCTCACTCCTAATCTTATTGAAGCACATTTGACTTCTTATCAGGAATTAATTGATTCCGGGATTAAAGAAATTTTCTTTGAAATCAATCCAATTACTGATTATACTGGCGAATCATGGGAATTACATTTTGCAGATATTGAGTGGGGTGATAAAAATATGTCCATGAGTCAGGCAAGTAAGTTAGGTCTTTCATATACAGCTCCTTTACATATTGAAGCCAAATTAGTCAATAAAAAAACCGGTGAAATAAAAAAACAAAAGTTATTTGTAGCTGATATTCCAATGATGAGTGATCGAGGTACATTCATTATTAATGGAAATGAACGTGTGGTCGTGATGCAGGTGATTAGAGCTGAAGGTGCACTATGTGTAGAAAGCAAAACTACAACAAGTACTAAACCGCTTTTCGCCGTAAAATTAATGCCTTTACGTGGTCGCTGGTTTGATTTTGAGGTCAATAAATATGGCGTGATGTCTGTGAAGTTGCTTGATAAACGGCCTCGTGTTTTATTAACTACTTTGCTTAGAGCATTAGGTTACTCTTCTGATTCAGAAATCAGAAATGTTTGTAAAGATGCAGATACAGGTGATATTAGTTTAATAGATAATACTCTCAAAAAAGATACAACTTCCAACACAGAAGAAGCATTATTAGATATTTATCGCAAATTGCGTCCTGAAGATTCAATTAATTTGGAAAATGCAACTTCTTTTTTGGAAAATATGTTTTTCAATAAAAGAAGATTTTTTTTAGGTAAAACTGGAAGATATCAATTAAATAAAAAATTAAACATCCAGGATAAGATTACTGAGGCTGATTATTTACTGAAGAAAAAGGATATTGTTCATATAGTCAGAGCATTAATTGAATTGAATAATGGAAAACGTCTTGTTGATGATATTGATTCATTGGCAAATAGACGTGTTCGTGGTGTAGGAGAATTAATTGGAGATAAGATTAGAGTTGGTGTGTTACGACTTGAGAAAAATACCCGCGACAGAATGGGTACATACAGCACAGAAGATTTAGTCACACCTTCATTATTAGTAAACACCAAACCAGTTTCTTCATCTATCAATGAATTTTTTGGTAGTAGTGCAGTTTCTAGGTACATGGATCAGGAAAATATTCTTTCAGAATTGGAAACTAAACGTAGAATAACAGCTGGTGGGCCACGTGGCCTGACCAAAGAAAGAGCGACTTTTTCAGTCCGTGATGTACATAGCTCACATTATTCCAAGCTTTGTCCGGTGACTACTCCAGAAGGCCCTTCTATTGGTATAGTATCGCATCTTGCGATTTATGCCAGAATCAATGAATATGGTTTTATTGAAGCACCTTATTACCGTGTTTTGAGTAATGTAAAACTCTCAGAAGTCAAAGCTGAAATTTTAGTAGGCACAGTATTACGTGAAGATGCTATAGATGTTAAAGGTAAAGTTATTTTGAAAAAAGCAAAGATGATTGCAAAAGATGATTATGTTAAATTTGAAAAAGCGGGAATTTTAGAAATTAAGGTTGAGCCCAAAATTAGCAGAGACATTACATATTTAGCTAGTGATGAAGAATTGAAATATCATATTGGTTCTGCACAAATTGGTCAGGATAATGAAGGGAGAATTTCAATCCCCAACACTTTTGTACGGTATCAAGGCACTTATGCAAAAGTACCTACTACAGAATTAGAATTTATTGATATCAATCCAGGTCAGGTTGCAGGGCTTGGCTTTTCATTAGTACCTTTTTCATATAATGATGATCCTACTCGTACCTTGATGGCTGCTAATATGCAACGTCAAGCTGTGCCATTACTTAGTCCTGAGGCGCCAATAGTTGGAACTGGGTTTGAAAGAGTAGTTGCTGATTCTTCCGGTAGAATTGTGCGTGCTCCGGAAGATGGTGAAGTAATTGCCTCTGATGCTAGTTCTCTGACTGTAAAATATCCTAAAGCAGGCAAAGTAAATTATGAAGTTGAAAAATTTATTAAAACTAATCAAAATACTGCATTTTCACAAAAAGTGGTTGTGAAATTAAATGATAAAATTAAAAAAGGTGATCTTTTGATTCAAGGTCCAGCCATGGATAAAGAAGAATTAGCACTGGGCAGACCTCTGCTAGCTGCTTATATGGTATTTGATGGTTTTAATTTTGATGATGGTGTAATTATTTCACAAAGATTAATTCGTGAAGACGTTTTAACTTCTGTACATATTAAAGAATATGTTCAAGATATCCGTGAGACAAAACTTGGTAATGAGCAAGTGACACGGGATATTCCCAATGTTGGAGAATATACATTAAGAAATCTTGATGATGAAGGTATTGTTCGTGTTGGTGCTAGTGTGGCTTCACAGGATATTTTGGTCGGCATTATTGCTCCCAAAGGTGAAACTGAGTTGACTGCTGAAGAAAAATTACTGAGAGCAATTTTCGGTGAATATGCTAGAGATGTTCGTGATAACTCACTGCGACTTCCTCATGGAGATAAAGGTATAGTTATTGGAGTTCAGATTTTAGATAAAATAAAAGGAGATAAATTAAATCCAGGTGTATTAAAACAGGTCAAAGTATGGGTTGCCAGAACTCAAAAAATTTCTATTGGAGATAAATTGACAGGATTACATGGAGATAAAGGTGTAGTGGCGAAGATTCTTCATGATGATGATATGCCTTATCTAGCTGATGGTACCAAAATCGATATTATTCTTTCTCCAATGTTTGTAAAACGTATGAATCTTGGACAATTACGAGAACTTGAGATTGGTGCAATGGCCAAAGCAGTTGGAATAAAAGTGGAAATACCTCCTTTTGCTGAATTGGATTTTGAAAAACTTTATGAAGCAATGGCCAAAAAGAATATTAAAGTGGAGCTAAAGCAAAAATTATTTGATGGACGTACAGGATTACCCTATAAGCAGAAAGTTTTAGTGGGGCCTCGCTATATTCTCAAATTAAATCATTTGTCTTCTGATAAAATTCATGCCCGATCAACTGGATCATATACCCTTGTTACCCAACAACCACTAGGTGGTAAAGCACAGTTTGGGGGACAAAGATTTGGAGAGATGGAAGTTTGGGCATTAGAAGCACATGCAGCTGTCCACAACTTGCAGGAATTATTAACAATTAAATCAGATGATGTAGTAGGTAGAGCAGCTGCATATAAATCAATTATCCAGGGCACTCCTATTGAAGCTCCAAACATTCCTGAATCTTTCAAGGTGTTTATGTCAGAACTTCGTGCATTAGGTATTAGTCCTGAGTTAGTTGAACCTGATGAAGATGATCGTGATGAATTGGAAGTGATTGAAGAAGCAATTGATGATTATTCAGGAGGTACTCCTAGCACAGAAACAGTAGTTGAAGAGGTTTCAGAATAAATTTTTAGTTAATAGATCTATATAAATTATCTATAAATAATTATGATCAAAGATTTTAAAGCACTCAGAATTTCGATCGCTTCTCCTCAGCAAGTGATGAGCTGGTCTCATGGTGAAGTTAAAAAAGCTGAAACAATTAACTATCGGACCCATAGAGCTGAGGTAGATGGTTTAATGGATGAGAAAATATTCGGTCCCACAAAGAACTTTGAATGTTATTGTGGTAAGTATAAAAAGATCCGTTATAAAGGAATTATTTGTGATAAATGCGGAGTCGAAGTTACTCATAAAAGGGTTCGTCGTGAACGGATGGGTCATATTCGCTTGGCAGCACCTGTGGTTCATGTCTGGTATTCATATGGTGTACCAAATAAGCTATCATTGATTTTGGATATAACACAAAAGAAATTAGAAACAGTGATTTATTTTGCCCGCTACTTAGTTACAAATGTACAGTCTGAGAAGCAACAGGAAATAATTGAGAAGATTAAAAGTGATCGGGATTCTGAAACAGCGGTTTTAAAAAGTGAGTTATCAGAAAAGTTAACTGAAATTGAAAATGTTGTAAAAGCAGATAAAGCTACTGCCAAAAAGGATAATAAGGAAAAAGCCAAATTGGAGTTTATTCTTGAAAAACTTAATAATAAAGAGAAAAAAGAAGTAGCAACAATTAAATCAGTTTATGATAAAAAGGAAGAAAATATTAAGAAACGTTATAATAATTTAATTACTTTAATTGAAGGTTTACGAACTGGTTCTACATTAAGTGAAGAGGATTTGGCGACTATCAATGAGTATAGTTCAGAATTTATTGAAGTAGGAATGGGTGCAGAAGCAATTAAAAAATTACTTGTAAAAATTGATTTAGATAAAGAAATTGCTGCACTTCAGGATGAGAAAGTGAAAACCAAGTCAGCAATTAAAAAAAGAAGAATTGTACAACGTTCAAGAGTATTAGAAGGTATGAAGCGCGCTGGTATAGATCCTTTCTGGGTGGTCATGGATTTATTGCCTGTTATTCCTCCAGATTTACGTCCGATTATTCAATTACCTGGTGGTAGATTTGCTACTTCTGATTTGAATGACTTATATCGTAGAGTAATTAATCGAAATAATCGTTTAAAAAGATTAATAGAATTAGGTGCTCCAGAAATTATTCTTAGAAATGAGAAGAGAATGTTGCAGGAGGCAGTAGATGCTTTAATTGATAATGATCATAGACCTGGGAATGCTGTGCTTAATTCACGCGGTCAGCCATATAAATCACTTTCTGATATGCTTCGTGGTAAACAAGGTCGTTTCAGACAAAACTTACTTGGTAAGCGTGTAGATTATTCCGGACGTAGTGTGATTGTGCCTGGACCAGATTTAAAGATTTCAGAGGTCGGACTTCCTAAGACAATGGCTTTGGAATTATTTAAACCATTTGTTTTAAGAGAAATTATCGCAGAAGGGTTGGCTCCCAATATTAAAAGTGCCAAGCATTTCTTTGAATCAAAATCTACTGAAGTGTGGGATATTTTAGAAAAAGTAATTCAAAATAGACCGGTATTATTGAACCGTGCACCTACCCTTCATAGACAAGGTATTCAGGCTTTTTTCCCGATTCTTACTGAAGGTAATGCCATTCGTTTACATCCTATGGTTTGTAAAGGATTCAATGCTGACTTTGACGGAGATCAAATGGCAGTACATGTACCACTTTCTGATAAAGCAGTTGAAGAAGCCAAAGAGAAATTATTTGCACATTCAAATTTACTTTTAATGGCAGATGGTTCTCCTGTTGTTAGTGTGACTAAGGATATGGCACTTGGTATTTACTACATGACTGGTATTGATGAAACAATTATCAAAGAACATAAAAAATATTTTGGAACAATAAATGATGCTATAGGTCGTTTTCAGATGGAGGATATTGATCTTCGTGAACCAATCAAGTTATTACTGGAAGGTAAGATGGTGGAAACTACTGTTGGAAGAATTATCGTCAATCAGTCCCATCCAGAAGGATTTCGGTTTGTTAATAAACAGATGGACAAGGGCGATGTTTCTAAAATTTCTGCTGAAATCCTTGATAAATATGGCGAAACTGAGTGCGTCAACTATCTTGATCAAATCGAAATGCTTGGTTTTAAATATGCTACAGAATTTGGATTAAGTGTTGGGATGGATGATTTTATTATTAGTGATCAGAAAGATATCCTATTAGAAGAAGTTGAAAAGAAAGATGATCAATTAACAGTTGATTATTATAATGGTTTATTGACCAAAGAAGAGAGAAAAAGACTTTCGGAAAAGCTTTGGATGGATTTAATTGAAAAAGTTTCTGATGAAACGTGGAAAACATATGAGAAAGATAAAAATAATAATCTGGTAATTTTACAAGAATCAGGTGCTTTGCCAGTGCAAGCTCCTTTACGACAAATTTCAGGAATTCGAGGTTTGATCCTTGATCCTTTGGGAAATATTGTTGAACTACCATTAAGATCCAATTACAAGCAAGGTTTGACCACATTAGAATATTTTGTAGCTGCTAGAGGTACTAGAAAGGGTTTGGCTGATACTGCATTGCGTACTGCTGAATCAGGCTATTTGACTAGAAGATTGGTAGATGTAGCACAAGATGTGATAGTAAAGCAAGAAGATTGTGGAGCTACAGAAGGTGTAGTTTTATTACGTGGTGCGAATCGTAGACTTTCTTTTCAGGAAAGAATTAATGGAAGATTCTGTTTAGAAAAGGTTACTGATTCTAAGACAGGAGAATTAGTTGCTGATTCTGGTACAGAGATTACTCCAGAAGTAGCTGAAAAGATCGATAAATCTGGTGTAGAATCGATTCATGTCCGTTCAGTACTAGGTTGCAAGACAGGTTTTGGAATTTGTCAAAAATGTTACGGCTATAGTTTAGGTACAAGGAGATTAGTGCAAAAAGGAATTGCTATTGGAGTTATCGCTGCACAATCCATGGGAGAAGCAGCAACGCAATTAACTCTAAATACCAAGCATCTGGCTGGTAGAGTGGGAACTGATATTACTCAAGGTTTACCTAGAGTAGAAGAGCTTTTTGAGGCACGTACACCAAAATCCAAAGCAATTCTCACTGAATTAGATGGAAAGATCGAATTTGTGAAAGATATTGATGATAAATTGATTGCAATTAAAGTGAAAAATCGTAAACAAATGCGTAAAGTATTTGAGCTTATTGACGGTGATAAACCAAATCTTAAACGAAGTAAACAAGTAAAGACAGGCGATTTGATTTATACTACTGCAGCTGGTGAAGAAGTAAAGGCAGAGCTAGATGGTCAAATTGGTATTGAAGGAAAAACAATTGTTTATATCGTAGACAAAGAGGTAGAGGCAATTTACGATTTGACAGCAGGGGATATTGTATCAGTGGAAGATGGTACAGATATATTACGTGGTGATGCTCTTACTCTCGGTTCCAAAGATCCAAAAGAGATAATGAAATTGAGTAAGCTCTCTATTGCTCAAGCATATCTCATTAATAATATTCAGGAAACCTATGGTATTCAAGGCATTGGTATAGATGACAAACATGTGGAAGTAGTTGTCCGTCAGATGTCGAGATTATGTAAGGTTACTGATCCAGGTGATTCAGATTATTTACCTGGTGAATATGTAGATCATGTTTTTATCAATGATGACAACATTAAGTTTAAGAAGGAAGATAAGAAAACAATTAAGTATGAACGAAATCTTTTAGGAATAACCTTTGCATCCATCAAGACAGATAGTTTTCTTTCTGCAGCTTCATTTGAGCAGCAGGTCAGAGTATTAAGTGATGCAGCAATCGTTGGTAAGCAAGATCATTTGAGAGGTTTGAAAGAAAATGTTATAATTGGCAGAACTGTTCCTCTCGGAGAGGAAGTAAGATAAGCCAGAATCTATTTTATTTATTTTATTACTAATTAAGTAGTGGCTAGAATATCACAATTAGTCCGTAAAGGACGAATCAAGAAAAGAGGAACTGTCCGCTATAAGGGTCTGCAATTTAGTAAGACTACTAAATACAAACAGTTGCAGTTTAATTACAATAGTATCAAAAACAAATTTACTAAACGTACAAATCCTTTTAGACGTGGCGTTTGCTTAGCAGTATTTACCAGGACTCCCAAAAAGCCTAACTCAGCTTTACGTAAAGTTGCTAAGGTTAGATTATCAAACAAGCAGGAAGTGACAGCATATATTCCTGGAGAAGGTCATAATTTACAGGAGCATTCAGTTGTACTTGTAAAAGCTGGAAGAATTCCCGATTTACCTGGAGTTAAATATCGAATAATCCGTGGTAAATATGATACTGCAGGTGTAGAAGGTAGAAGACAAGGTAGATCAAATTACGGAGCCAAGAAACCAAAAACTAAATAATTTTAGACCATATCAGTCAAGCTTTATGCGGGCTGGTAGAGTATTAAACTTAGTATTTGTAGAATATTGAGTTAGAGAACAGTCTATCTTAGGAATTATAAAGCACCTTCGATAGAGGTGCTTTTTTAAAAGTTAAAAGTTAGAAGTTAAAAGTTAAGTTTATTGAAATAATGCAAAATTTTTTATCTTTTTCTTCTATCTTTTAACTATTAACTTTTATCTTTTATTTTAAACCTATGCGAGGAAAACAAGCTAAGAATCGTCCTATCAAGCCAGATTTTAAATTTAATAGTCCAATGGTTGCTAAATTTATCAATTATGTGATGTTGGATGGTAAAAAATCTGTTGCCGAAACCAATGTTTATAAAGCATTGGAAAAATTAAGTGTAAATACAAAACTTAAACCAATTGAGGCATTTGACAAAGCTTTAGAGAATATTAAGCCAAAAATCGAGGTACGTTCACGAAGAGTCGGTGGAGCTAACTATCAGGTACCAGTTCCTGTTGCAGAGGGTCGTCAACTGACATTAGCTTTGCACTGGATAATTAATGCAGCCCGTGCCAATCGTGGTGGTCGTGAATTTGCTGAAAGTTTAGCTCAGGAATTATTTTTAGCTACAAAGAAAGAAGGTACAGCCTTCAAAAAACGTGAAGATACACATAAAATGGCTGAAGCCAATAAAGCATTTAGTCATCTTGGTTGGTAATATTCAACTTATCTAAGAAAAGAGAGCAGGAATGCTCTCTTTTTTGTGATCTGAAGAATATTTATTTTTCTTTTGGCTGGTATTCTGTCTGATAACCGGGATTTTCTGAGGGGCGCATTTTGTTTGGGTATTCGATATCGGTTTGGATATCCAGGCTAACACGTTTTAATTCCTTAAAAACATTATATGGATTTTTAATTGATTGAAATTTGCTATATATAAGACGGGTACCATTCTTTGTATAAGCAATCTGGCCACAATCAATGGAGATTGTTCCAGTTTCTAGTTTGAACAGTTTATCAAAGATGCCAATAGAAATTTGGAAATTTTTGATATCGTGATAATCTATTACTTTAAAATTATTGCTCCATAAGCCAGATTTGATGAATACTCTGCGATTAGTAAATGCATACTCGGTTTTTTGAAATGAGAAATACTGCCATAATGGAGCAAGTGCAATAATCATTCCCAAAGCCATAAATACTAAACCCATCAATGACATAATAATTGTGATAATCCCGATAATTGTGATTGGTAAAGATATTCCTGCAAAGAACAGACCAAATATCATAAGGGCTAGAGTTCCTTCATTGAAGACAAAGGGGAGCAGTTCTGGTTTACCGCGCCAGATGATTTTTTCTCCTGGATCCAACATTTCATCGATTGATTGCATGATCATTTAGTAATAAATTAATATTCCTATTTTGCATATAAATTTAGCTGTTGGCAAGTTTTTTTAAATTCTTCTTGAAGTTGGGGATAAGTTACATTAAGTGCAGTATTCTTGATAACGACAACAGCTTGAAAATCTGGTTTGAGTAATGGGAGTTCAATTTGTGCTATTGCTCTTAATCTGCGTTTTAAAAGATTTCTTTTACAGGCTTTTGCTACTTTCTTACTAGCGACAAAACCAAATTGAGGTGGGCTAACAGAAATTAACTTTTGTTGTAAGTTGATATAATGGCAATAAAAAATGAATGAAGCAGAATTGATTTTTCGGCTACGAGAAAAAACCAAATTGTATTCCTTGGTTTCATGAATGCGATTGGTTTTTGCAAGCATTTAATTATCTGATGCGTTTGAATTTTTTAGTTTTCCCGCGACGAAATTCGTCGGAAACGCTAAGACTATCACGCTTTTTAGCGCGTCTAGTTTTTAATACTCTTCGACCACCTACAGTTTCCATACGAGCACGAAAACCTAATCCTCTTACTCGAGGAATTTTGTGGGGTTGGTATGTACGTTTTGTTTTTGGCATATTCTCATCAATCTATAAGCGAAGCAATTGTAGCATATAAGTATAAAAAAGAAAAATTAGAAGCTGACGATTTTTCTGATCAGGTGTATAATAATTTTATGAAAGAAAAATTGTTAATTCCTTTAAAAAAGTTAATCTTTAATTCAGAAGCATATAAAGCCTATTTTGCAAGTGCTGTAATTATTGTTATATTTTCCCTATATTTGATTTTTGTAGGTCTACCAGTGACACGTTCCGAAAATGCATTTAATCACGGTTTACGCTTCTATGAAATTGGAAATCAAATACAGGCTAAGGAGTGGTTTCAGAAATCAGAGCAGATTTGGCCAAACAAAGATGCAAGACAATATTTGCAAAAAATGAATACCTCAAATAATTAATCCTGATTGCTAATTATATTTTTCTCGAAATCGTTCTGATAATATTCTGGACTACGTAATATATTCACAAGTCCTTTTCGGGTTAATAAAGCTTTTTGCATCCTTTTAAAGACCAGATAAATCATAAAAAGCCAGAGTGAAAGTACACCCAGTACAACGAGGATGCTAGAGATATTAGTAATTCTTTCTGTTTCAGTATCTGCTCCCAATACCTTTCCATCAGCACTTACCACTATTGTAGTTTCTTCTGATGCCGTAGAAAGAATATTAGCTTTATAGGCTTTAACATAATATGTATAGCGTTGGTTTTTTTCAACATTGGGGTCTGTATATGAGGTATGAGTAGCATCAAGGACTGCCAATTTGTCATCTGAACTTTTATCGATTCGTTTGTATAATATAAATCCGTCAATATCATGTAACGTGAGATATTTCCAGATCAGATCTACTTGATATTTTCCCCCTACAAGAGCAAGTTTAGCTTCGAAATTTACTGGTTGACTCAAGCCATTATTTGAAGAACTATTATTATCAGAAGACGTCAATTGATTATATGTGGTTTGAAATGTGTAGTCGGGTGAAATTAATTTATTTCCAACCATATCTTCGAGATGGATTCGGTAATGATAAGTAATACCTGGAGTCAGGCTACTTAATTGTAAAGAATTTTCTAGAGCTGGAAGTGGTGTATAACTAGAATTTTGCCCATATTTAATAGTTTTTCCAAATTCTACAAATCCTTTTGTTTCTTCATTTGCTGTCCATTTGATTATTACACTTGTATCCTGCAAATCCAAAATTTCCTGAGTAAGTAATTCAGGAGCGAGAATATCTTTGAAAATATATTTAATCTCCAGATTGATTTGAGAAAAATTAATATTGTCTTTAGTTCCCAGCTCATATGATTGAAACAAAAGAGAAATATTTGAACTGGAAGTATTTTGCACTGCATTTACTTTACTAAGAATTTCACTAGTTTGATGTACACCACTCTGAGAGATATTGTAGCTAGTAATTGCAGTTCCACTTGCTTTATCAATTATTTTCAATAGGCCACTTCCTGACATATTTTGTGAAAAAAATAAAGTAGCCGAAGTAACATTGATATTTTGAGGTAAATTAGTTAAGTCAAAACCGCTATCAAATGATAAATTATTTCCTACACTACTTCCTTTTAAATTGCCATAGTCTGGTATACCAGGAATACTAATGTATCCTTCCGGAACAGGAGTAGTAGTTTGTGCAGCTGATTGAGTCAGCAAGACAGGGCTAAAAATAAGTATGATAAATGAAAGAATAATAAATTTTTTACTCATAAGTTTATTATAGCAAAATCTGAGGTAGTGTAGATTTAATAAACATTTCAGTAACAATCCAATCCATTTTTTGATCATGCTTTTCATGAGGTATGGATTCAAAAAGTAATCGGCTTGGGCAAATACCTAATTTACTCTTAACCGAAAATTGGATTAAAAATCGATCATACCAACCTGCACCACGACCCAGACGATAGCCTGATTGATCAAAGGCTAAGCCCGGAATAATTGCCAGATCAATTGTGGGGACTGATAAATCAGCTGATTTGGGTTCCAGTAATCCATGCTTACTTGGTACGAGCTCTTCCCAGGAAGTAATTCTGCCAATTTGGATTTTTTTACTATAGGGGAAGTAAATTAATTTTTGTTTTGACAAGGCAAATTCAAATAGATCATGTGTAGCAATCTCGTCGGGTAATGCTGCATAGAGTAAAATGCTGTTACTGGCCTGAAAGGTCGGATGAGTGATAATTCGTGTCATGATCTGGTGAGAAATTTCGTTATGAGGAGTAATTTTCTGTAACATTTTTTTGGCTTTAGCTCGCCATTTTGATTTCTCAAGACTGATCTGTGTCGAGTTGCTACTAGTAGTCATTCTCAAAAAATTATTTATCTTGTCTTATCTTAAATAATCTTTCAATGCCTGTGCAATTTCATCACTTTTTAGACGCTTTAGAGCTTTTGCTTCGATTTGTCGAATTCGTTCACGAGTTACTTTGAATTCATGACCTACTTCTTCAAGTGTACGAGATACGCCATCTTTCAGGCCAAAGCGCAATTCCAACACCTTTTTTTCACGATCAGTTAAACCATTGAGAATTTCATTGATTTGCACTTTTAATGAAGCCCAGGTAGCAATTTCTGTAGGAGAAGCGGAGAATTCATCAGGAATGATGTCGCCTAACTTGCTGTCTTGCTCTTCTCCAATTGGCGCTTCAAGTGAGGCTGGTCTTTGGGCAATTCTAATGATTTCATTTACCTTGGAGACATCCAGCTCCATTTCTTTGGCAATTTCTTTGACTTTGGGTCTTCTACCAAGCTTAGCTGCTAATTGGCTGGATACTTTGCTGAGTTTATTGATAGTCTCGATCATATGAACAGGCACACGTATTGTACGGGCTTGATCAGCAATTGCTCTAGTAATGGCTTGCCTGATCCACCAAGTGGCATAAGTAGAAAATTTAAAACCCTTACGATATTCGAATTTTTCTACAGCACGCATCAATCCGATATTTCCTTCTTGAATCAGATCTAGTAAATCCAAGCCACGTTTGGCATATTTTTTAGCGATCGAAACAACAAGTCTTAGATTTGCAGTAGTAAGTAATTCACGAGATTCTTCATCACCGGCTTCGATATTTTTGGCAAGGATAATTTCTTCTTCTGCATTCAATAATGGAATCCTACCGATTTCATGTAAGTATGCTCTGATAGGGTCTGTACTGACGTGTGAACGAATTTTCTTAAGGATTTTGATTTTTTGTTCAAAGGTCATTCCTTTGCCAGTGGGATTGCTAATATAACCTTCTACTACTTCTTCTTCGATTTCAACTGGCTCGATAATTTCAATGTCAGAATTCTGTAAAGTATTAATAATGAATTCTAATAATTCCATATCTTCTTCGATCTCGGGAAATTTATCTAAAACATCATCCTGGGTGAGATAACCTTGATCTTTTCCAAGATCTACAAGGTCTTTCACATATTTCTTTTTAGTTTGGTTGATAGCCATGAGTAGTGAGAAAGCTAATAATTAAGGCTGAAAAACTGAAAGCATATTGTAACATAAAACACTGAAAATGCTTAAATTTTATAGATAATTTCACGTTTTGCATCTAACAATTGACCAGAAAAATATGATAAATTATATCTATTATAACTGAGAAATTTATATGATATATCGGTATATTAAAACACCAATTAAAATAAAACCTGAAGAACATTATAAACAGGAAGTTATTGAGATAAAACGGGTAGATGAACCAAAACTTACACTTTGGGATATTATTAACGGTTTTATAAAAGATATCAATCATTTAATGATTAGTTCCAAGTTTGCTGGTTTTATAATTCCTGCATCTTTGATCGTAGTTGGAGTTGTAATTATTTGGAAACAGGTTTGGCCGGAAGTGGAGCAATATGTTAGATATTCTTCAGGATTTTACAATAGCACGAATGTAGCGCTGGTAGCTGGAGATTATGTAGAACGTGTAAAATATATTTCTGATCCTGGTTCAGAATATTTTAAAAATCTAACTTCAGAAGCCCAGCAAAGTACTGAAACTGTTCAGGATCCTACCAGCAGTAATTATAAAGGAAGATTCACTTTAAGTATCGCTGCAATTGGCTTAAACGATATTCCTGTAGTGGCCAACGTCAATAGTGGTCTTGAAGAAGAATATCAGAAACAATTGAAAAATGGTTTAGCCCATTTTAGCGGAACTGGATTACCACTTTCACCGGTAAAAAATAATATTGTGATTTATGGTCATAGTGCTTCGGGAGATTATTATGAACGGACTCATGATAAAATTGCAGCATTTTCGTTGTTGAATAAAGTGAAAGTAGGCGACATTGTGGAAATTAAAATGGAAGGGAAATCATATCAATACCGGATTGTAAAAAGCAAAATTGTCGAACCAAATGACATATCGATTTTAACTGGTCAAATTGGTCAAAAAACATTAACATTATTTACTTGTTTCCCCAATGGTAATCGGGCGAAACGATTTGTCGCGATTGCTAAACCGGTGTAAAATTTCGCGGATCTTAAAAGCAAATTTAACTCTTGATAATTTATCACTGAAACCTGTTCTAATTAATAATCTTTCTTTCTTCTCATAAATGAAGGAGTTTCAAAATCTTCATCTCCAAAATCTGATTCAGAATCAATTTTAACCGGGTTCATAGATTTTGTAGGTTCTTTAATTGGTTCTGTTTCAATAGTTTCTTGCGGAAGATTATTTTCCTGGTATAGCTTTTCCGGTTTATCATTGACTGTTTTATATGAGTAAGCATCGGAATAAGCGTAAGCTGGAGCTTTTGATTTGGGTTTTCCAGCATCACCAGTTTCAAAACCAGTTGCTAAGATTGTTACTTGGATTTCATCTTTTAATTCCTGATCAATTGCAGCGCCAAAAATTACATTGGCATCTGGATCAATTGCAGCGCTAATGAGTTTTGCTACTTCATCGATTTCGTGCATTGACATATCTTTACTGCCAATTACATTGAAGAGGACACCTTTGGCACCATCTATAGAAATTTCTAGTAGAGGACTACTCATTGCAGCTTTAGTAGCTACTTCAGCACGATCATCACCTGAAGCAGTGCCCATACCCATTAGTGCCGTACCAGCATTTTGCATAATTGCTTTGATATCAGCATAATCGACATTGATCATGCCTGGCTGGGTGATTAATTGTGAGATGCTTTTGACAGCTTGGGCTAAGACATCATCAACCTTTTTCATCGCATCTAGAAAGGAAAGATTTTTTTCAACAACGTCAATTAATTTTTGGTTGGGAATAATGATCAATGTATCAACTTTATCTTTGATATCACCAATACCGCTGGAAGCAGTTTCTTGGCGTCTACGGCCTTCAAAGTTGAAAGGTTTTTCCACAATAGCAATCGTAAGTGCACCAAGATTTTTAGCAATACCAGCAATTACTGGTGCAGCACCAGTACCAGTACCTCCGCCCATTCCACATGTCAGGAAGACCATATCAGCTCCGGCAAGATGTTCATGTAAGAGGTCGACACTTTCTTCTGCAGCTTTTTTTCCAATTTGCGGATTTCCGCCACTTCCCAAACCTCTAGTTAGTTCTTCGCCAATTTGAATTTTAATTTCAGCACTATTGTTTGCTAAAGCTTGAGCATCAGTGTTTACAGCAATAAATTCTACACCTTCAATATCATAGTTGCTGATCATATTATTGATGGCGTTACCACCTGCGCCTCCGATTCCGACTACTTTAATGTTGGCAATACTCGTAGATTGAGGTTTGACTAGCATAACTTGAAAAGTTCAATAATTTAAATGAAACAAGATACAATCTCAAAAAAC
>Ga0194063_10000771_pt1 | contig 22456 bp, 19 predicted proteins | sample SepL3720m_MetaG_FD_155459 | JGI IMG/M metagenome (GOLD analysis project Ga0194063, IMG submission 155459) | Anoxic zone freshwater microbial communities from boreal shield lake in IISD Experimental Lakes Area, Ontario, Canada - Sep2016-L373-20m | ecosystem: Environmental > Aquatic > Freshwater...
GGCTTCGACCTCGCGCGGATCTTCCTCTTCCAAGTCGCGGTAGCTCTGGATTTCCGGATGCCGGAAGAGCGCGTTGTCGTCGAAATTAAATTTGGCATCCAAGGCGAGAACAGCGCCGCCTTTGGTAATCACGAGGGGGTTCACCTCAACCATCGAACAGTCGCAGGCAACAAAGAGCCGATAGAGATTTGCGAAAAGCTTACAGGCATTGCGCATTTCTCCAGACGGGATGTCGAGGACCTTCGCCAGCTTACGCGTCTGGTATGGCTGGAGGCCGAGAAGCGGATCGACCGCCATACGGACGATTTTCTCAGGAGTCTTTTCGGCGACCTGCTCGATATCCATACCGCCTTCCGTGCTGGCCACAATGACCGGAGAGGAAATCGCCCGGTCGATCAGAATCGCGATGTAAAGCTCCCGGGAAATCTCGACGGACTGGGAGATCAGAACCTTCCGGACAACACGGCCATCTGGCCCGGTCTGGTGGGTGACCAGAGTTCCGCCGAGCATGCGCTCGGAAATATCACGAGCCTGGTTGGCGGTCTTGCAAAGGTGAACGCCGCCTTTATAACCGTTGGTGAACGTGCCCTTGCCGCGGCCGCCCGCGTGGATCTGGGCCTTAACAACGAGGTTGTTCGTGCCGAGCGATCGCGCGACCTTTTCGGCTTCTTCAGGGGTGGATGCGACGCCGCCGGGAGTGTTGGCGACGCCGAATTTATCGAGGAGTTCTTTGGCTTGGTATTCGTGAATATTCATCGGGCGACTTGGCGAAGATGCCTTATAGCCACGAGCAGCTCCTCACTGCAACCATTCTTATGAGTTATGTCAAAAAATCACAACCCTCGCCCCTCAGGGGGAAGGGCGCCTGCCTTCATGCGCCGCGCTTCGAAAGGGACAACCGTCCAGTCCCATATTAGCAACGTGAGCGGATACGATACCGCGGCGAGAATGACCGCAGAGGGAATCACACCAACAAGAAAGGGAACAGGAGCCGCCTTGAGGATCGCCAGGATATCGTTCAGAGGAACATCGGTCGGGCTGCGCCCGAGAATCATGCACCCAATCCAATATTGGGCATAGACACAGACTGCCATCGTAAACGGATTGCTGATCCATGTCCCGACGATGGCAGCTGGCACGTTCACCCTGGTAAAATACGCGATCACCATCGCCCCCAGCATTTGAAACGGTGCCGGGATCATCGCAAAAAAGCCTCCCACAGCCATTCCTGCGGCAAACCGGCGACGTGTCGGGTGCCACAGCTCAGGCGCAAAAAGCCGATCGCCGAGGCGTCGGTGAAGCCACGTCCCCCGCACGTGTTTCACGCGCGGCATATGCCGCAAGTAGCGCCCGAAGCGGGTCCGTCGCCAGTAGATAGGTTTCATTTCTTTAGGATCTTATTCATGATCAGGCTTGCAAATCCAGCCAGCAACCGTTTTAGTCGCCAGTCTTATGAAGAAGATTGAGGCCATCATCAAACCCTTTAAAATGGAAGACGTAAAGGAAGCCCTTGCGGAAGTCGGCATCGAAGGCATGACGGTAAGCGAAGTCAAGGGCTTCGGCCGCCAGAAAGGCCATACTGAAATCTATCGCGGAAGCGAATACACAGTGGATTTCTTGCCCAAGGTGAAATTCGAAGTCGTCGTCGCCGATTCGCTCGTCGACAAAGCGGTGGCCGCCATCTCTGCCGCTGCCAAAACTGGAAAAATTGGCGACGGGAAGATTTTCATCCTGCCGATTGAAAATGCGATCAGGATTCGCACCGAGGAAACAGGCGAAGACGCGATCTAAATTTCTGGAATGATCCCCGATTGGCTCGTCGTCACGATTTTAGGCATTGTCGAAGGGATCACGGAGTTCATTCCTGTTTCTTCGACGGGGCATCTCCTCATTGCGGAATTCTGGATGGGGGTTCACAAGACCGATCTCTTCAATGTTGTCATTCAGAGCGGGGCAGTTCTCGCCGTCATCCCTCTATTTAAAAACAGGATTGCCATGCTGCTCCGCTGGCACGAACCGGCAAGCCTCACGCTGAACCTGAAAATCCTTACGGCCTTCCTGATCACGGCAGCCGGCGGACTGGTCATCGACAAATTAGGGTTCACTCTTCCCTCCACGTTGCAGCCTGTAGCCGCCGCGCTCATCATTGGCGGCGCGCTCTTCATCGTCGTGGAAGCGCTCATGAAAGGGAAGGACTTCTCTGACGATATTTCGTGGACGATTGTCATCGTCGTCGCTCTCGCACAGCTTTTGGCTGCAATTTTTCCTGGCACCTCCCGCTCCGGAGCGACAATTATTTTTGCCATGATGCTGGGAACCGGCCGGGTTGCTGCCACGGAGTTTTCCTTTCTTGTCGGCATCCCGACCCTGCTTGCAGCCGGCGGATATAAGATCCTCAAAGGCTTAAAGGCGGGAGTCCAAGAAGATTGGGGCCTGCTCCTCCTTGGCGGGCTTGTTGCTGCAGTGGTCTCCTTCGTTGCGGTGAAATGGATGCTCCGCTACGTGCAAAGCCACACATTTGTCAGCTTCGGCATTTACCGTCTCGTCTTCGGCTGCATCCTCGTTTGGCTAATCCTGAGGGGATAACCCACTCTGCCAAGTTCCTGATTTTGCTTTCCGCCTAAGCGAGCAAATGGCGGGCCAGCTCGATATCCGCTGCGATTCCGGCCTTCAGCGCATCCAAATCGGAGAACTTTTTTTCAGGCCGCAGGAAGCGAGCGAATGCCACCTCGATATCCCGGCCATAAAGATCAGCGGCGAAGTCAAGGATGTGGACCTCAAGAAGGCGCTTCCCCGTGTCCGAAACGGTCGGACGCGATCCAATATTAGCGACGCCTAACATCATCTTCCCATCGAAACGCACCTCGACGGTGTAGACTCCATCAGGAGGAAACTGCTCATTGTGCGCTGCGAGGTTAGCTGTTGGAAACCCCAGGGAGCGGCCGATTCCCGCTCCCTGCTGAACCGTTCCGAGGATTGCATAATTGCGCCCGAGCAGCCGGCGGACCACGGGCAGATCACCTGCTTCGACGGCCGCACGAATCAACGTGCTGCTGACCCTTGTTCCATCCACTTGCACAGGCGAAACCTCTATGGTCTGAAAACCATTTTCGGATCCAAGGCTCCTGAGCAGATCGCCGTTGCCCCGGCGGCCCCGTCCGAAAAGCCATCCTTTCCCGACGCATACATGAGAGAGCGGGCGTGAGGCTCCAACCAAACTGAGAATAAATGTATCCGGCTCAACCTCTGCAAACTCCTGATCGAAAGGAACGACAAGAATATTCTCAAAGCCAAATTCTTCGATCAGCCGCAGCTTGTGGGCGGTGGAGGTGAGGAGCCGGGGGGCATTCGCTGGGCGGAGAACCCGGGCCGGATGCGGGTCGAACGTCAAAGCAACCGCAGTACCGCTCACGTCGTGGGCGGCATCCAGAGCGGAGCGGAGAACCGCCTGATGCCCAAGATGTACGCCATCGAAGGCTCCAGCAGCAATAACCACCGGGCCGCTGACGGAAGAAAGTTCCGCAATGGACCTCAGGATACGCATCGGTGCTAGGCTCCGCGGAGGCGGGATACGGCTGGCAGGCTCAACACGCGCTCCGCAATGGCATCTCTTGGCCCGGCTTTCAACTCCGCAACCGTTACGGCCCCATCGACGCTGAAACGACCGGATTTCGTGCGGCGGAGCGCTTTCAGATGTGCGCCGCAGCCGAGCTCCGCCCCAATCTCATGAGCATAGGTGCGCACATAAAATCCCTTGCTGCACATAACACGAAAATCAACTTCCGGCAGGCGCACGGCCAGAATTTCATGCGCATACACATGAACAAATCGTGGCGCGCGTTCGACTTCCTTTCCCTGGCGGGCCAGCTTGTACAGCGGCACGCCGTCCTTTTTTATCGCGCTCACCATCGGCGGCATCTGATAGAAATCCCCGTGAAACTTTGCAAAGGCAGCGGCTATTTGCTCCAGGGAGATTTCCGGCACGGGCGACGAGGCGGTCACCTTTCCATCGGCATCCTGGCTATCAGTCACCTCGCCCAGCTTGAGCGTGCCGACATATTCCTTGTCCTCGCTCATAAGGAGGTCTTGAATTTTCGTTCCCCGGCCTAGCGTGAGGATCAGAAGTCCGGTCGCCAGCGGATCAAGAGTGCCGCAATGTCCGACCTTCTTCGTATCCAATGCTCGCCTGGTGATCGCCACGACATCGTGCGACGTCATGCTCGCCGCCTTGTCCACCAGCAGCACCCCATCAATTTCGTTTCCTGATTTCATCGCTGACAACATTTAAAAAGTCCTTTTCCACTGTTTCGAGCATCCCCCGCACTCGTGCTCCCGCCGCCATCGGGTGTCCCCCACCCCTGAAAACCTGACACGCCTTGCAAACGTCGATTGAGGGATCTTTCGATCGGGCGCTGACACGCACTTTCCCTTCGGGAAGCTCCTCAAAAAAGACAGCGACAAGCACTCCCTCGATCGATCGCAGGTGATCGATGATCCCCTCATTATCTTCGGGAAGAAGGTCCATGCGTTTGACGTCCTCCATCGTGAGCGAAAACGTGGCGATCCGGTCATCGCACCAGAACCGCGTATTGTTCAGCGCATGGCGCAGCAGCTCGAACCGGCGGCGAGGCTGATTATCATACATCGCGCGGGAAAGCGCTCCTACTTCCACACCGCAGGCTACAAGATGTGAGGCGGCATCAAATGTCCGGGCGTCCGTACCCTGGTACTGGAATGAACCGGTATCGGTCGAAATCGCAGCGAAGAGGTTGACGGCCATGTCCCGTGTAATCGGGACGCCAACATGCTGGAAAAATTCAAACAGGATCTGTCCTGTAGCCGGGGCCGAGGGATCAATGTAGTTGAGATCACCGTAAGCTTCGTTGCTGACATGGTGGTCGACATTAACCCACCTCGCCCCCGGAGCAATTCCATCGATAGCTTTGCCAAGACGCTTTTTGGTCGAGTTATCAAGGGCAAGAACGACGTCAAACGTCTGCGGCGATGCAGCAGGCGTCGTCACCATCTGGTAGCCGGGAAGAAATGAAAATTTTGAGATCGCACCATCCTCGTTCCAAGCGACGACTTCTTTTCCGCAAGCCTTCAGCCAGAGCGAAGCGGCGATTGTCGACCCGAGCGCGTCGGCATCCGGGCGGAGATGGCTGGCAACAACAACCGTGCGCGCTTCGCTCAGAGCAGCGGCAATTTCGGCAAATCCCACCCGGCTCAAGGCGCATCCCCCTCAAGGCCAAGCTCGTTCATGATGCTGAGCACGCGGGACCCCCGCTCGATTGCCGTATCAATTTTAAAATAAAGGTGAGGAGTGTGCTTGAGTGTGACTCTCTTGGCGATTTCGCCTTGGATCAGCACGCGGTTGCGCTCGAGCACGTCCAAGGCCTTGCTCTGCTCCCCCGCTGAACCAAGAGCAGACACGTAGACGTGAGCTTGCTTTAAGTCTGGAGTGATATCGACCGAGCTCACCGTGACAAGAGCGGAACCGAAGTTCAGCTCCCGGCAGATGATAATTCCAATCTCACGCTTCAGGACTTCGCAAACTCTTTCGAGGCGGTGTTTCATAGCAAATGCCGCAGGTTAACAGAATTCACGCAGATTGAAGAAGCCAGAGCTGTTTCGGTTCAGAGTTGCTGAGGAATCTTTTCGAGCGTGTAACACTCGATAATATCCTCGGCCAAGTATTCGGAGTAGTCGCCCAGCTTGATACCACATTCCAAACCGGCCCGAACCTCTTTAACATCATCTGTGAAACGTCGCAGCGTGGCGAGACCGCCATCGTAAATCGGCTGCCGGCGTCGCAGCAGGCGGGCGCGGGCCGTGCGGGCGATCCGCCCGTCGATGACCATACACCCGGCTACCTTGCCTTTTGTCAGATCGAAGACCTGCCTCACCTCGGCATGGCCGATGATCGATTCGCGCAAATCTGGCGCAAGCAAACCGCTCATCGCCTCGCGCACCTGATCGAGCAGCTCGTAAATAATGCTGTAAAGTTTGATCTGCACCCCCTCGCGCTTCGCCGCCTGCGCGGCCGTATTTTCGGTCTTCGTGCTAAAACCGATGATAATCGCATTCGACGCGCTGGCCAGCAGCACATCGGAATCGGTGATCGGTCCGACCGCCGAGTGGATCACGTCAAGCGTGATTTTCTTTTGGGGAATGTCCTTAAGCGAATTGACGATGGCCTCCAGAGATCCTTGCACGTCGCTCTTAACAATGATCTGGAATACCGGCTTCTGCTCGGCCGCCAGATCGGCGAAGATGTGCTCAAGAGTCGCACGCCTAGGAGCCGCCAGCTTGCTTCCCCTGATTGATTCCAATCGCTCCTCGCTGAGAATGCGGGCGGACTTCTCCGATTCCATCACCATCAGCTCGTCGCCGGCGTTTGGAAGCCCGCTGAGCCCGAGCACCTTCACCGGCGTCGCGGGACCAGCCTCCTTCACCGGCTTTCCGCCATCGTCCATGAGCTGCTTTACCTTGCCCCAATAGTTTCCGCAGATAAACGGATCCCCAACGCGCAGAGTTCCCATGCGGACAATGACAGTAGCCGTGGGGCCGCGCCCCTGTTCGACCTGAGCTTCGATCACCGTACAGCGAGCGTCGACCGTCGAGCTCGCCCGGAGCTCAAGGATTTCTGCTTGAAGGATCATCATGTCAAGCAGCTCGTTGACTCCCGTACCCTTGGTGGCGCTCACCGGCATACAAATGATTTCACCACCCCAGTCTTCCGGCACAAGCCCCTGTTCCTGGAGCTGCGACTTCACCCTGTCGGCATTGGCTGAAACAAGGTCGATCTTGTTGATTGCGACCATGATCTGAACCTTGGCCGCCTTGGCGTGGGAAATAGCTTCCAACGTCTGGGGCATGAGACCGTCATCGGCAGCCACAACCAGAACGACAATATCGGTGACATTCGCTCCGCGTGACCGCATCGCCGTAAAGGCCGCATGCCCGGGAGTATCAAGAAAAGTGATTTTATGCCCCTTCCGTTCGACGCTGTAGGCGCCGATGTGCTGGGTAATCCCGCCCGCTTCACCTGCTGCGACCCGAGCCTTGCGAATCGCATCCAAAAGCGAGGTCTTGCCGTGATCGACATGTCCCATGAATGTGATGATCGGGGCGCGTGTGAGAAGCTCATCCGCCTTCGGTTTTTCCGGCTCTTTTGGAGCTTCGACCTTGACCTCAACTTTGTGATGCCCCTTCGATGTGTCTTTGCGCTCGCGCTCGAACACAAACCCGTGAAGCTCGCAGACCTTCGCGGCCACGTCGCCTTCAAGCGTCTGGTTGATGTTGGCAAAGATTTGCAACGACATCAGATCCTTAATGAGCTGAAACGGTTTGAGCCCGAGATGCTCGGCCAGATCTTTGACGATAATCGGAGGCTTGAGATGAAGGACTTTTTTTCCGGAGTTCTCGTCGGCGTCTTCGTCGGAGTCCGCCTCGACGACGACCTCTTCAGCAGAGGCTTCTTCGACCGGCTTTTCCTCTGGCGCGGGCTCAGGCTCCACAGCTGGAATAGGCGGAGCGATGACCGGAGCGCCAATTTTCTGAAGGAACGGCTTGAGGCCAGCCCGTCGCGGATCGGATACCTTTTTAACTTTTTTTACTGGCTCGAGCAAATCGACCGTCTCGACGGGAACCTTCGGCACCTCGACTTTTTCCGGGGCTGCCGGCTCAACGACGGCAGGTTGCTGCGCGCGCGCGGCAGGCGATGTCCTCCGGTGTTTTGCAGACCTATCTTCGTTCGGTTTAATTTTCACTTTCTCTGCCATAAATCAGTCGTATCTGGGGGGGTAACAAGTTGAATTCTTTTAGGCTACGGGCGTCTTGCCTGCGAAGCTATAGGCCTGTGCTGCATCAATGATCTTCTGCCCTGCCTCGACATCCACACCCAGAATCTCGGCAACGTCCCCGGCGGCGCAGAGCACGATGACATCGATTGCATTCATGCCTTCCGCAGCAAGCTTCTGGGCATCCTCCTCGCTGATGCCAAGGATCCCCGCCAGGGAATGGGCGGCCTCAGCCGTACGGGATTGCATCACCTGAGCTGCCGTCTTGTCCTCGGCAATATCAATTTCCCAACCGGTCAGCTTGGCTGTGAGCCGGGCATTTTGGCCTCGGCGGCCAATCGCCAAGGAGAGATCTTCCTTGTTAACGAGCACCCGGATTGTCTTTGTCGCAGGATCGGCGGTGATCGTCCGGATATTTGCGGGCTTCAACGCGCCTGCGGCAAACTTCACAGGATCGGCATCCCAGCGAATAATATCCACTTTTTCATTATTAAGCTCCCTGACGATATTTTTGACACGGGCGCCGCGCATGCCCACGCACGCGCCAACGGGATCGACTTTGGCATCGGCGCTATGAACGGCGACCTTGGTGCGGTATCCAGCCTCGCGGGCAATGGCTTTGAGCTCGACCGTCCGGTCGGCAATCTCGCTCACCTCCAGCTCAAAGAGCCGGCGGACAAAATTTGGATGGCTGCGGGAGAGGATGATTTCCGGTCCACGGGAACCATTTTCAACGGCGACAACATAGGCACGAAGGCGGTCGCCAATATTATAGTCTTCGGTCATCACGCGCTCGCGCTGAGGCATGATCCCCTCAAATTTGCCAAGATCGATGATGACATCGGATTTCTCGAAGCGGCGCACGGTCCCGTTGATGATCTCGCCGGCGCGATCCTTGAATTCCTCGTAAATCATCTCGCGCTCGATGTAGCGGAGCCGCTGGTTAATGGCCTGCCGGGCCGCCTGGGCCGCAATGCGGCCGAAATCCTTCGGCGTGACCTCGACCTCAATTTCATCGCCCGGCATGGCGTCGGCCTTTACGGCCTTGGCTTTGGCAAGAAGGATCTCGTCGTGGGGATTGGTTACCTTTTCCGTTACGATCAGCTTCGCCAAGGCGCGAATCGCGCCGCTCTGCTGGTTAATTTCAATGCGCAGCTCCCGGGTTCCAGCCGTAAAACTCTTCTTGGAAGCAGCCAGAAGGGCGTCGGAAATGGCTTCAACCAATACCTCGCGTTTAATGCTTTTTTCACGCTCGAGGTAGTCGAGCATTGCAATGAGTTCGGAATTCATAAAATCGTTATTTCCACAGATGAAAAAGGCGGGATCCGGTCCCGCCTACATTCGATACTCTGGAATCAGGCACTATGCTCCGTCCGGAAGACAAGGTCAAGCGACAAGCTGCCAATTTTGATTTCGCCCGGCGGGGAAGCTGCGGGAGAGGCCACCCATTTAATTCCGCTGGCGCGACTGGCATGGGAAAGATTATCCTGTCGGCTCTAGAAGAAAATGAAGCACATGAAGACTCCCTTGCGTAGTTTCCGTCTCCAGCTCCTCTGCGTTCTGGCAATGCTCGCCGCCCCCGCCTACTCTGCCCCCGACTCGAAGGCGAAGGAAATTCCAGTCCCGCTCAAACCCTGGGAGTCATGGGCAATATGGGACGTCAAGGACAGGGAGTGCCCGACACCTTGCGTCGATGCGAAAAAGCGTCTCCCCTTCTGGCCGTCCCTCCTCGCGCTTCAGGTGGATAAGACGTCCGGACGATTGAACCTCGACATCACAGTTTTCAGCGAAACATGGCTTCCTCTGCCTGGCGGCAAGGAGGTCTGGCCGATTGAGGTTAAGGCCAACGGGGCGCTCATCCCGGTGCTCGATCGCAAGGGACGGCCCTCAGTCCTGCTGCAAGCCGGCACTTATCGGATCGCCGGCGCCTACCGTTGGAATGAAATCCCTCAGCGCATTTTGCTTCCGCGCGAGATCGGGATCCTCAGGCTGACGCTTGAGGGCAATGCTGTGGATTCTCCGGTTTGGGACGCCCAAGGGTTCCTCTGGCTCAAGCGCGATGCCTCGACCGAGGAGGCCGACAAGGACTTTCTCTCCGTCAAGGCCTACTCGCTGGTCGAGGATGGGATCCCTCTCTGGCTGCGCACCGAGGTCGAACTCATCGTTTCGGGCAAGAGCCGCGAAGAGGAAATCGGAGTGATCCTGCCAGATGGCTGGAAGCTCGCAGCGGCCGAAGGCCCGATCCCCGTGGCCGTGGATGACGCCGGGCGCATGAAGGCTCAGGTCCGGGCTGGCAAGTGGACGATCAACATCTCCGCATTCCGCATCGATAACCCGAAGGAATTCCGCTACGCCGCCGGAGTGAAGCCGGCGGTTCCCGAACAGCTCGCCGCCTTCCGCTCGAAACCCGATTTCCGGATGGTGGACATAGTCGGCGCGCCCGTCACTGACGTCTCGCAAACGACGTTCCCAGCAAAGTGGCGCGAGTTTCCAGTCTATCTTTGGGATACGGCGAAGCCGTTCCAAATTGAAGAGCGGATGCGAGGCATGGGGCTGCAAAAGCCTGCCGGGCTCCATATCGTACGGGAATTGTGGCTCGATGAAAATGGCCTCGGCCTCACATTCCGCGACCACATCACCGGAAAAATGCAGGAGATCTGGAGGCTTGATGCCGCCGAAGGCCAGGACCTCGGATCGGTGCGCAGCGGCGGCGAAGGGCAGCTCATCACCAAGAACCCACGCAATGGAGCTCCAGGAGTAGAGATTCGAGCTCGCGACATCTCGCTCGAGGCCACTGGCCGCATGGGGAAACCCAAAGAAATTTCAGCCACCGGCTGGCGCTCAGACGCCGACGGGCTCGATATCACGCTCAACATTCCTCCCGGCTGGCGGCTCTACGCACTCTTCGGGGCCGACTGGGTTCGTGGTGACTGGATCACCACTTGGTCGCTTCTCGATCTGTTCCTCCTGCTCATCTTTTCTCTGGCGGTTGCAAAATTGTGGGGCCCGGGAGCAGCGGTCCTGGCATTCCTCGCTTTCGGACTCTCGTATCACGAACCCGGGGCGCCGCGCTACGTCTGGCTTGTCCTCCTCATGCCGATCGCCCTCCTGCGCGTCGTCCCTCCCGGCTGGGGGCACCGTTTGCTGACGGTTTGGAAGTGGATCACCCTCGCCTCGCTGGCCTTAATTCTCGTTCCGTTCCTCGTCCAACAGGTCCAGCAGACGATCTATCCGCAACTGGAAAAAGTTGGCGGCCATCGCGAGATTTTTGAAAAGCGCCAGACGGCTGATATGACCGATTACGAGGCAGCGCCCACGCCACCACCAGAAGCGGCAAACGCCCTCCCTGCAGCTCCCACAATGAAGTCGCTGGAAGAAGCGACGGTTTCTTCCGTTTTACGCCCCGCCTACCGAGCGGCCGCCTCCCATGATAAAGCTTCGGCCAGCATCCCTCAGCAAGCAAAATCCGAGAACCTCCTCTACGACAACAAGTCCCGCATCCAGACCGGTCCCGGGGTTCCTGACTGGAGCTGGCGGACCGTCCGCTTCGGTTGGAACGGTCCGGTGCAAGCGAACCAGATGGTCCATCCGATCCTGATCTCCCTGACCATGGAACGGACGATTGCAATCCTGCGCTGCGCTCTGCTGCTGGCGCTCGCTGGAATCCTCCTCAATGCTCGCACGATGGCGACAGCTCTCTTCCGCAACCGGGCCGCGCTCGCCATCCTTCTCGGCGCATGGAGCTTGTCCTCGGCAAACGCACAGATGCCCGACCAGCAGATGCTCGAAACGCTCAAAAACCGCCTCCTGCAAGTTTCCGATGCCTACCCAAACGCGGCAGATATCCCATCGGTTTCGCTGGCGCTCAACGGCCGCAAGATCGCGATGGATTTAGAGGTGCATACGGCCATCCGTACGGCAGTGCCCTTGCCCGGCAAGCTCCCGGCCTGGTCGCCGGTCACCGTGACGGTGGACGGCAAGCCAGACGTCGCTCTGCGCCGTGACGACGGCTACGTCTGGGCTGTCCTGCCCGAAGGGGTCCACCGCGTCCACGTCGAAGGCCTGCTCGCCGAGGCGACAGAGTGGGAATGGACGTTTCAGCTCAAGCCCCATCGCGTCGCGATCTCGGCCCCAGGCTGGACGTTCAGCGGCGTACGCCCGGATGGCTCGCCGGAACAGCAGATCTTCTTTGCCCTCAAACAAAAAGCGACCGCAGGCGAAGCGAGCTACGACCGGCAGGATTTTCAATCGGTCGCATCGGTCGATCGCAAAATCGAGCTCGGCCTGGTCTGGCAAGCGCGCACGACCGTCACCCGGCTCTCCAAAGCCGGCAAGGCGCTCGCCCTCCGCGTTCCGCTCCTTCCCGGAGAAAATGTCCTTTCGTCAAACGCGATTGTCAAAGATGGGGCTATCGAAGTGCGGCTCGGCGCGCAGGAACCTTCGTTCACATGGGAAAGCGAACTTCCGTTCAAACCTTCAATCTCGCTTTCCACAAAGCCTACGGATTCCTGGATCGAAAGCTGGCATCTCGTTGCCTCTCCGGTTTGGAACATCACGTTCAAAGGTCTGGCTCCGGTCTTCGACCCCTCGAATCCGGACCTTGTTCCCGTGTGGCATCCTTGGCCGGGCGAAAACGTGGAGCTCTCGATCAGCCGACCGGAAGCAATTGCCGGCGCGACGGTTACGGTCAGCAAGGGCACGCATGCCGTCAGTCTTGGCAAACGCCAGCGCACAACTCAGCTCGACCTCTCTGTGCGCTGCAGCCTCGGCGAAGATTTCCTGATCGGGCTTCCGCAAGATGCCGAAGTCACATCGCTCACGCATGCAGGAAAAACGATCCCGGTTCGCAAGGAAGGCAACAAGCTCGTCATCCCGCTTCGTCCAGGCGAACAGCAAATCTCGGCCGCATGGAAATCCAACATCCCGTTCCAGCTGCGCGCAAAAGCCGGCGAGGTCCGACTTCCCGTTGAGAGCGCAAATATCAATACCGTGATCTCCGTTCCTAACGACCGATGGATTCTCTGGACCGCAGGTCCGCTGCGCGGCCCGGCCGTACGCTTCTGGGGAATCCTCGTCTGCTCGCTGATCGCCGCCGGGCTCCTCGGCCGGGCAAGGTTTTCACCGCTTCATCCTATCGAGTGGATGCTGCTCGCCATAGGACTCACCCAGATCCCTCTTCCCGCTGCGATGCTGGTTATCGGCTGGCTGTTCGTGCTCGCCTGGCGCGGACGCGAGCCGTTCCAAGCCCTGCCGGCTTGGGCCTGCAATCTCCTACAAGTGACGATCGTCATCCTCACCGCCATTTCGCTAGGCATTTTTATCGCCGTGGTAGCGGAGGGGCTCCTCGGCAACCCGGAAATGTTCATCATTGGCAACGGCTCGAGCCGGACCATGCTCCGATGGTATCAGTCCCGCTGCGAGACCCTGCTCCCCAATCCTGGCTGCCTCTCGATTTCGATCTGGTGGTACCGGCTCCTCATGCTGGTCTGGGCGCTCTGGCTCGCATCCTCGCTCATCCGCTGGCTGCGCTGGGCCTGGCAGCAGTTCAGCACCGGCGGCTGCGTGAAACGGAATAAGAAAAAACTGTCCGCGCCCCCCCCGCTCGCCCAACAATAAAGGGTTCTTTTTCTCGACGCCGTCCCACGCAATGCTCTAATTGCCTCAAGCCTTCGATCCATGAATACCAACGAACTTCCAGAGAACTCAGGCCGAGGGGTAGCATCCAACCCCGCTGCAGCCCAAGGCGATCCAAAATGGCTGCTCCACAGCCTTCTGGCCACCGCTCAGGATTGCATCTACTTCAAAGACAGGGAAAGCCGGTTTATCAAAATCAGTCCGGCGCACGCCAAAATGTTCGCCCTCGACAATCCGGAGAAGGCCGTCGGAAAGACCGACTTCGACTTCTTTGACGAGAAACATGCCCGCAAGGCCTATGATGACGAACAGCGGATCATCGCCACCGGCGAGCCGTTAAAAAATGTGGAGGAAATGGAAACCTGGCCGGATGGGACCGTGACTTGGTGTTCGACGACAAAAGTCGCGATGCTCGATGACAGCGGCGCCATCGTCGGAATTGTTGGCATCTCCCGCGACATCACGGAGCGCAAATTGCAGGAGAAGCACCTCCAGCAGGTCACGCGGCTCTATGCGGCCATGAGCCAGATGTACCATGCGATCCTCCGCGCTCAGACCCGCAAAGAGCTTTTTAGCGAAGTCTGCCGCGCTCTCGTCGCATCCGCCCACTTCGACATGGCCTGGGTCGGACTCACGCATCCGGGAGATTCCGAGGTCGAACCGACGGCCAAGTTTGGAGATGCTTACGACTACCTGAGCAAGGTTCGAATCTTCGCCGACAAGAGGGCGGAAGGATGCGGGCCGGTCGGAACGGCCGTCCGCGAAGGCACCACCCAGGTGGTTAATAATTTTCAAGAGAGCCCAAGTACGGTGCCATGGTATGCGGAGGCACAGCAAAGCGGATGGCATTCCTGCGCTTCCGTGCCGATCCTCAGTGGAGAAAAAGTTGCAGGGGCACTCTCGGTGTACTCAAAAACCCCCGGATATTTCAGCGACAAAGAAGTAATCCTCCTCGAGCGTGCGGCCTCCGACATCTCCTCCGCACTGAAAATGATCGACGCGCTCGCCGCCTTGGGGCATTGAGATCCAACCGATACCGCAGAGCCATGAACACCAACGAACCTCCAGCAAACCCGGACAGCGAGAACATTTCCTCCGCCGATCAACACGATCCAAAATGGCTGCTCCACAGCCTCCTCACCAACGCTCAAGACTCCATCTACTTCAAAGATAGAAAAAGCCGGTTTATCAAAATCAGCCCGGCGCTCGCAAAATGCTTCGGGCTCAACGACCCTGAGGAAGCAGTCGGCAAGACGGATTTTGACTTCCATGATCGGGAGCATGCCAGCCAGTTCTTTGACGATGAGCAGCGGATCATGGCCACGGGCGTCCCGTTGAAAAACGTGGAGGAATGCGGAATTCTTCCAGATGGCTCCGAGGCATGGTACTCGACGACAAAAGTTCCGATGCATGATGACAGCGGCACGATCGTCGGAGTTGTCGGCATCTCCCGCGATATCACCGAACGAAAGCTACAGGAGAGGCACTTCCAGCAGGTCACCCGCCTCTATGCTGCGATGAGCCTGATGAACCAAACGATCCTTCGCGCGCGAACCCGCGAGGAGCTTTTCAGCGAAGTCTGCCGCGCGCTGGTCGAGTCCGCCCACATCGACATGGCTTGGATCGGGCTCGTCAAACCAGGCGAGGCCAAAGTTGAGCCGGCGGCCAAATTTGGGGACAATTTCGACTACCTTCAGCGGGTTCAGGTTTTCTGCGACAGCAGCCCGGCAGGCGGCGGGCCTGTCGGAACCGCAATCCGCGAAGGCTCCCCTCAGGTCGTCAATGATTTTCAAGGCAACCCAAGCACAGCACCATGGCATGAAGAGGCCAGGGCGAGCGGCTGGAAGTCATGCGCCTCCGTGCCGATCCGCATCGCGGATAAAGTTGCGGGGGCACTCTCCGTGTACTCGAAGTCATCGGGGTATTTCAGCGAAAAGGAAGTCATCCTCCTTAAGCGCGCATCTGCCGACATCTCCTCCGCCCTCGAAACGATCGACGCCCTCGCCTCCTTGCGCCATTGAACCAAGCTCCTTCGCCCCATGATTAATCAAGATCTTCCGGAACTCTCCGGCAATGCGGACGCTACTGATCCCTCGCCTGCCCAGCCCAATCCAAGGTGGCTGATTCACAGCCTCTTGGCCGCCGCTCAGGATGGCATCTATTTTAAAGACCTCAACAGCCGGTTCACAAAAATGAGCCCCGAACATGCAAAAAAGAAGTTCGGGCTCGATGACCCAGAGGCCGTTGTCGGCAAGACCGACTTCGACTTCTTTGACGAGATACATGCGCGCAAGGCGTTTGATGACGAGCAGCGGATCATCGCCACCGGCGAGCCATTGAAAAATATTGAGGAGATGGAAACTTGGCCGGATGGCACCGTGACATGGTGCTCGACAACAAAGGTTGCAATGCATGATGACGCGGGGGCCGTCGTGGGAATTGTCGGGATCAGCCGCGATATCACGGAGCGAAAGCTGCAAGAGAGACACCTCAACCAAGTCACCCGCATCTACGCAGCCATGAGCCGGATGTACCAGATGATCCTTCGCGCGCGGACCCGTGAGGAGCTTTTCAACGGCGTCTGCCGCTCTCTCGTCGAGTCCGCCCACTTCGACATGGCATGGGTCGGGCTGGCAGGCCCTAGAGACTCTCAGGTCACCCCGGCAGCCACATTTGGCGACATTTACGACTACCTGCGCCGAGTTCCAATCCTCTGTAAGAAAACCCCGGAAGGATGCGGCCCAGTCGGAACCGCGATCTACGAAAACGCCACACAGGTCGATAATCATTTCCAAAAAAACCCCTCGTCAGCCGCTTGGCATACCGAGGCGATGAGGAGCGGCTGGCTGTCCTGCTGCTCCGTGCCGATCCGCATCGGCGAAAAAGTTGCAGGAGCTCTCTCAATCTATTCGAAAGCCCCTGGCTATTTTGGAGATAAGGAAGTCATTCTCCTTGAGCGGGCTTCGGCAGACATCTCCTCCGCGCTCGAAATGATCGACGCCCTCGACGCGTTGCGCCATTGAGGCTTTGCATCACTGAAATCACTGCTCGTAAGTTCTCCGCGAGTTGAAGACGAACGAGCGAAGCGAGATGGCTGTGAATAATTTCGCCCTGTCACTATTTGACGTTCCATCTCCGAGGTGATTTGCTGATGCAGATGGACGTTGTCACAGAAAAGATTCTGACAGCCGTAGGGGGGTTCCTTGAGCTCGGAATGCCGGTTGATGCGGCAAAAGAGCTGGAAAGGCTCCCTCCAGAGGTAAAGAATTCTACGCAGGTCTTGAAAGTGAGTGCACCGATTTATCATGCGGCAACAGCGTGGGAGCAGCTTGAAACGGTGGCTAGAGAACTGGTGAAGCGCGAACCGGATGAGCCTGGCTGGCGGGTAAGTCTGGCCTTTGCTGTCCGTCGCTCGACGGATATCGCATCCGCCCAAACAATTCTTCTGGAGGCGGAGCGCCAGCATCCAGAGGATGCGACGATCCATTTCAACCTGGGATGCTACGCCTGCCAACTTGGCGACCTTGAGGAAGCGAAACATCGCATCATCCACGCCATCAAGATTGACTCGGGCTTCCGCGCCATTGCCCTTGCCGATCGCGACCTCGAACCGCTCTGGGATAATATCTCAACGGGCTTGTGATGTTGGCTTCAGCCAGCAGAAGGCGGATGGCCTTGCTACGGTTTCTCCCGATTTCAATTTGATATAGAAGCGTCCGCAACGTCGCATGAGGCACGAGGCTTTGCTACTGCGGCCTGATCTGAGTTTTTGCCAGGGTAAACCGAAAAGTCGTCCCCAGGCCCGAACCCTCCGACTCCACGCGGATTTTACCGCCATGAAGCTCGACAATACGACGCACCAAAGCCAGCCCGAGCCCTGATCCGGGAGTGCTCATATCGAGCTTTTCAAACAGGCCAAAAACCTTCGGCTGGTCCTTAGGATCGATCCCCTGGCCGTTATCGCGGACGAAGATCTCCACCTCGCCGCCCGCCCGCTCGATGCCGATCTCCACCCGTGGCGCAGGCTGGTTGCCAAGGAATTTTATCGCGTTATCAATCAGGTTTTGGAAGATTGCCACCAAGCGAACCCGATCGCCATAAAGCCAGACCGGCTCTTGAGTGGCGACAATCTCGGCTCCTTTGGCTGAAATTTGACCGGCCACCAAAGCCAACGCCTCCTGTACGACCTCCTGCATGGGAACATCCACAGAGGAATTCATTCTCTTGCCGACTCGGGCGAGCTCGAGCAGCTCGCCCAGCAGAAGCCCCATTTTGTCAGCCGCATTGCTGATATAGCCCAAATCTTTGGCCACCTTCTCCAGCTTTTGAGCTTCCATATCCTTTTTCAGATAGCCCAGAAAGGTTTTGATCGTGACCAGCGGGCTTTTCAGATCGTGGGAGACGGTGTAGGTGAAACGTTCCATTTCCTCGTTCTTCTTCTGCAAAGCCTCCTCGACCAGCTTGCGCGCGGTGATGTCGCAGTGCGTGCCGATAACGCGAAGCGGCTTTCCTGCCACATCGCGCAGCACCACCAATCCTCGATCAAGAATCCATTTCCAAGTTCCATCCTTGCATCGGAGCCGGCACTCGCAGGTATAAAGGGGTGAAGTCCCATCAAGGTGCGCTCGGAGGGAGGACATCACCTGCTCCAAGTCGTCGGGGTGGACGCGCGTGCGCCAGTCGTCGAAACTGCTCCCGACCTCATCCTCCGCATAGCCGAGCATTTGCTTCCAGATTTTTGAAAAAAACACGGTTTTTTCTGCGACATTCCAATCCCAAAGCCCGTCGCCGGCTCCCTCCAAGGCGAACCTCCATCGGTATTCGCTCGCTTCCAGCTGCTCCGAGTGAGTTCGGATTTCGCAGGTCAGGCTTTCAGCGATGCGGTCGGCTCGTGCTCTCGTATTGAGCACGGAAAACATAAGCCCGCAGAGGAGGATGCTAATCGCGACGCCCCCGCCCAAAGTCGCCCAAGCGTCCGTGTAGCTGGCAGGCGAGGTGGTGGGTTCAAAAGCTAACAGCCACGTCCTGCCCCCGAAATCGAGCCATCGCTGCTGATAGAAAATCGAATGCAAAACGGTTTGGTTCGGACGGCTTTCAAAAAGAAGCTGGTCCGGGAGTGGCTGGCTGCTCCCGTCGTAGATTTGAAGCTGCACGCCTTGCTCGCCCGACCAAAGGCCCAAAATACCGCTCATGAGGTCCTTCATGCGATAAGGGCTATAAACCCACCCGAAAAGAGCTGCCCGTCTTTGCTCAAGCGTGTCGATCGGAGCACCGTTGCGATAGACGGCCACATACATGAGGGTTCCTGCCTGAACTTCGGTGGCGGTTTCCTGCACAAGGACGACCTTGCCAGACAGGGACGCTTCTCCGGAGTCCCGTGCCCGATCCATGGCTTCCCGCCTCACCGGCTCCGAATACATGTCGTAGCCGAAAGCGCGCAGGTTGCGATCCCTGAATGGCTCTAGGTAGATGATCGACGAATAGAGGGAACGCTCGCCGGGCGGACGTACGGAATACTCGGGAAAACCCTCCCCTCGAATACGGGCGGTGTGGAGGGCCAGCTGGTCCGGACGAATAACTTCTGAAAATCCGATCCCTTGGACTCCCGGAATACGGCCCTGCGCGCGCAAAGTTTCCACAAAGGCCTTCCACTCTCGGTGCCCAACTGAGGGCGCAGCCGAAAAAAGCCCCGCACCGCCTTGGAGGATCAGCGCGTAAGCACCAAGCCTCTCGTGAATTTTTAGCGCCACCTCATCGCAGACCAACGCAAATCGCCTTTGCGCCTCCTTTTCGCTGCCAAGCTTAACCTGTACGCTGAGGAATGCCGTGGCCAGCAAACAGGCGAGGAGCATTGCCCATGCGGGAGCAGTTTTCGTGAGAGGAGACATTGCCAGCCCTAGAATCTGGACGACTTGTCGGGCCTTCGCAATTCATTTTCCAGCGCGCTTCTCAGCTGGCCAAACTCTATTTTCATTTCATCCATGCGGGCAGAGACTGCCGAAAGATTCGTCGGGGATGTGTCCGCCAAAGTCCCATAGCATATCGCTTCCCAAGCCTTTCCCATTCCAGAAGCCTTCTATTTGCAACATTTTTATTATTGCATTGAATGAAGATTTATGGGGAGATGCCCCTCGAAATGACTAGGTTCCACAACCCCACCGCCCGCCTTTTTATTCCAGATCAAGCTCCCGACCCTCTTGCCCGGATCACCCACCTGGGAATCGGAGCCCACCAGGACGACCTCGAGTTTATGGCGTTTCACGGCATCCTAGCCTGCTGCCACAGCCAGGAGAAATGGTTCGGAGGAGTTACTTGCACGAATGGGGCGGGGAGCTCCCGCACCGGGTGCTATGCAAACTTCACCGACGAGGAAATGCAGCAGGTCCGGATTCAAGAGCAGGATGCGGCAGCCGTCGTCGGCCAATACGGCGCCATGATCCAGCTTGCCTACCCGAGCAGCGCAGTAAAGAGCTCTTCCGATCCCTCTCTGAAGGACGACCTTCTCCAAATCCTTCTGGCAGCTCGCCCGCAAGTCGTCTATACCCATAATCCCGCTGACAAGCATGACACCCATATTGGAGTGATGGCCGCCGCGCTCCAAGCCATGAGGGAAATGCCGCCAGATGCGAGGCCAAAAGCCGTTTATGGCTGCGAGGTCTGGCGCGGGCTGGACTGGATGATGGACAATGAAAAAGTAGCCCATAATGTGAGCGCTCATGAGAACTTGGCTGCCGCGCTAAACGGCGTCTTTGATTCCCAAATTGCAGGCGGCAAGCGCTACGATCTTGCCACTCTCGGCCGCAGGCGCGCGAACGCAACATTCTTCGAGTCCCATGCGGCCGACGACTGCGAGAGCCTGTCGTTTGCAATGGATCTTACCTCGCTCGTCACCGATCCCTCGCTCGACATCGTGGAATACGTCCTAGGATTCATCCATCGCTTCGAAGCCGATGTCAGAGAAAAACTCTGCAAGCGACTGAGCTAAACGATTATGGAAGTCATCATTCAACCGGCATCGGAAGCGGCTTCAGTAAAGGCCGCGCAAATCATCGGCGATCTTGTCCGCCGCAAGCCACAAGCTGTCCTTGGGCTGGCCACAGGGAGCACTCCAGTCGGGCTCTACCGCGAATTGATCCGCATGCACCGCGAGGAAGGCTTGGATTTCTCAAGAGTCACAACGTTCAACTTGGATGAATACGTCGGGATCTCCCCCGAACATCCCGCCTCCTACCATCGGTTTATGAAGGAGAATCTTTTTGATCACGTAAATATCCCGGCAGCGAACATCCATATCCCGGATGGCAATACGCCCGACGTCCCGGAGTTCTGCGACCGCTATGAAGCGCAGATCAGGGCAGCTGGAGGCATTGACATCCAAGTTCTCGGCATCGGACATGACGGGCATATCGGGTTCAATGAGGCGACTTCGTCTCTGGCCTCACGCACCCGGATCAAGACACTCACCAAAGCGACCCTTTCCGCCAACCAAAGGTTTTTTTCTGAGAGCGAGATTGTCCCCCACCATGTCATCACCATGGGCGTGGGAACGATCATGGAATCCCGTACCTGCCTGATGATTGCCTTCGGGAAGGGCAAAGCCCTAGCAGTCGCAGCCATGGCTGAGGGGCCCGTCACGGCCATGTGTCCGGCCTCCGTCCTCCAGCTGCACAGGCAGACAATCCTCATCGTCGATCCTCCTGCGGCATCGCTCCTGACCAGAACAGAGTATTATCAGCACGTTTATGCGAATAAGCCGGACTTCCAAAAGGTGTCCGCTTTCCCCATCAGCTCGGCAACCATCTCTTGAACATCAGCAGACTGGGAGCGTCCTTCACGTGGACAACGAGAAATGATTATGCCACGATGGCCCGATGAGCCATTCGTCTCGCATCATTGCACTCCTTCTCGGGCTGGCAGCTTTAATGCCTCCGGCTTGGGGCGGCAGCTCACAGACACCAAAACCTGGCAGCTCCGAGCGAAAGGCGATCTGCGACGCCATGCGTTCCTATGTCCAGAAGGACGCGATTCGTTCTCTTCCCAAGCCCATTCTCTTCAAGGTCGAGTTCATGCGGGTTGACGGAGATTATGCCGGCTTCGAAGGCTTTCCGATTTTTGAGGACGGCTCACCTGCTATTCCAAACTATATGCCGGACATCGTTTATACCACGTTCCTCAAACGCAGGGGGCATGGCTGGCAAGTGATCGCTGACCTGAGCCGTACCGACGTCCCCTCGCCCAATGAGCTGGCTTCCATCAGAAAAAAATTCTCCCAAGCAATTCCCAGCTCTGTCCTGCCAGAGTTTTGGCGCGAAAAGCTCCGCCCGTAGAAGCAGAATGTCACTTCTAGGATGACGCTCCCCACATTGTGAACTGGAGGGCGATGCTCCGTCGGCGCCCATTTTCTCTGCTTTTCTAAAACAATATGGGACGGCACGGCGGCCATCCCTCCATGCTTATCTTAGCGGCATTCGCCCCTCGAGCGGGAGCGGGTCGATCCGGCCTATCCTGCGAGGATTGCCCGGAGGTTTCCTGTAATTTGGCCATCGTAAAGAGCCTTTCCGATGATCGCGCCATGGAGCCTTGGCATCGCAGCCAGACGTCGGAGATCATCTGCGCTGGAGACTCCGCCGCTTGCGATGAGGTGGCAGTCGAGCAAAGAAAGCATTCTTTCGAGCTCGGCAAAATTCGGTCCAGTGAGCATGCCATCGGTAGCGATATCGGTGGCGATGATCGTTCCTGCGCCAGCTTTTTGTGCAGCAAGCGCAAGGTCGGCAGCACGAATGGTGGTTGTTTCCGTCCAGCCTTTTACAGCGACAAGCCCATCCTTGGCATCAATGCCTACAGCAATCCGGTCTCCGCCAAATTCCTCGCACATTTCGAGAATATATTCCGGGGACTGGCAGGCGGACGTCCCGAGGATGACGCGGCTCACGCCGGCGCTGAAGGCGGCAGTCACATTTTCAAAATTCCGCATTCCGCCGCCGAGCTCGCACGGGATATTGACCACCGCACAGATCTTC